>Ga0306871_1000010_pt1 | contig 81605 bp, 68 predicted proteins | sample AntRauMeHopE1497_FD_190447 | JGI IMG/M metagenome (GOLD analysis project Ga0306871, IMG submission 190447) | Saline lake microbial communities from Rauer Islands, Antarctica - Metagenome Hop E1 #497 (v2) (version 2) | ecosystem: Environmental > Aquatic > Non-marine Saline and Alkaline > Saline ... | reverse complement strand
TTCTAGCCATTAGCCATGCACTATCGCAGATACCGTAATTCCCGTCACTCATTCTAGCCATTAGCCATGCACTATCACAGACACCGTAATTCCCGTCACTCATTCTAGCCATTAGCCATGCACTATCACAGATACCGTAATTCCCGTCACTCATTCTAGCCATTAGCCATGCACTATCACAGACCAATCACTTTTACATCTCAATAATTAGGTCTTCCCTTAAACCGTTTCTGAATTTCGTCTAGTGTTATAACCTGAATCGTAGGTTTCCCTTTTGGGTCGATATACGGAGCTTCGCAGGCAAATAAACGATCTATAATATGCTCCATCTCTGTCTGTGAGAGTCTTTTTCCCTTTTTGATGGCTGTTTGCTCCGCTAAGGCTACTGCCATTCTATGCTCAGGAGCTAATTCTTTTACTGCACCCAAAAGATGATACTCTTCTAAAATACCTTCAATTGCAGAACGTTCGTCTCCTACTTCTATATCAGACGGAACCCCAGAAATCATCACATCTGTACCGCTCATTAACTGTATGCTAAAACCAATGCGCTGCAGCAAAGGCAACACCTCTTTTAGCAATATATATTCAGACTTTGAAAAGGATAAAGTCTGTGCAAATAGGAGTTGCTGCGTGCCTGGAAGTACCGCATCAAGCGACTGTAAAGCTTGTTCAAAAAGGATTCGTTTATGCGCTGCATGTTGATCTATTAACGATAAACCAGAGGCGGTTTGAGTAACGATATAACTCTGATGAAGCTGCCATAATACCCGATCTACATTAGAAAAAATGTTCTCCGGCTTTTCTATACCAGAAGTTATTACCGTCTGTCTGCTAGTATGTTGGGAAGTAGCATCTAAATTATTTCTAGTGTTGTCATAGTCTTTTAAACCAAGATCTCCGTACAAGCGTGTTGCCGCATCATTAGGCAAATAGGTTCTCTGTGGCTGCCAATTAGATTTCCCAAAATTTGGCATAGAATCTTTATCTGATAGGTCTTGACTCCCAAAATGATAACTCCCATTATCTGCTCGCTCACTTGGATGTATTTGAAAGTCTTCATTCCCAGAAAAATTTGGAAGCGACTGTGCCGATGAGTCTTTTTCATAAGAGATATCCGGTATATGTCGGTAACTATTTATAGCTTTTTTTACCACCGTGGTTACAAGACGATAAACCGAGCGCTCATCCTCAAATTTCACTTCCATTTTAGATGGATGCACATTCACGTCAACTTTTTCAGGCGCAATTTCTAAAAATATGGCATAAAATGGATATTCCCCTGGTTTCTTCCAGTACTCATATTCCTTAAGGATTTGATAGGTAAGCAATCGATCTTGAAACGGCCTCCCATTGACGAATAGGAACTGTTCTCCCCTAGATTTTTTGCCAAATGCTGGATCTGCAATTACTCCTTGCATTTTTAAATAACTGGTTTCTTCTGCAATAGATATCAAGTTTGGGCGATATTGCTTCCCAAAAAGATCCACTATTCGGTCTTCCAAGCTTTGCTCTGGTAAGTCATACACAACGTCTTGATCAGCTATCCATGTTATTTTAAGTTTTGGATAAGCAAGAGCCGTTTGCTGTACAATGCGTAAAATATGCCTGAATTCTGTGGCATCGGTTTTTAAGAATTGTCGGCGCGCTGGCACATTAAAAAATAGATGCTGAATACTAAATTGGGTTCCATTCTCAACAGCATCTGGCTCGAGGGTTTTTTCCTCCCCTGCCCAAATATCAAAACGCCAGCCATGAGCGTCTTCTACGCGTTTGGTTTGCACTCGAACTTGCGAAACAGCGGCAATAGAAGCCATTGCCTCACCTCTAAAACCCATTGTTCTAATAGTCGAAAGGTCTTGCAGCTCAGATATTTTGGAAGTCGCATGACGCTGAAAACACAGTGCTAAATCGTCAGAGCCCATCCCACAGCCATTGTCTTGAAGCCTAATTAGTGCCCGGCCTGCTTGTATCGTCTCTAGCTTAATTGATGTTGCCCCAGCATCTATGGCATTATCAATGAGTTCTTTTACAACAGATGCCGGACGTTGAACTACTTCACCAGCGGCAATCTTATTAATTACATGATTATCCAGTAAATGGATGATTGAAGACATTTTTTAAAATAAAAGGGTGTATAACACGAGAAATGCGCTAGAAAACACATTTTATGCAATTTTAATTGTAGAAGAATCCCAAACCTACGACAGAAATGGCAAAAGTACCTAAAAAAATCACTAGCAAATTTGCTTAAAAGCGGGTGCATGCCTCAAGCCTAAAAATCATAAACACTAAGGCAAACAATGCTGCCGCATAAATAAGAATAGACCTATTTTGACTCTTTCGCTTACTTTTACCAATAGACTGAAACTGAATGCTTCTTCTTCTTTTTTCCTTTTCCTCTTTCTCAGGATCCCAATAACGGGGCTGATACTCAAACTTTTTATGACTGGGCCTAAACCCAAACATTGATCTAAGTCGCATGAATTGCCTAATTCAGTTTGTTTAATCATTGAGATTTTAATTTACTGAATCTAGTACTAAAAAAGTAAATCGATAGTTGGCTTTTGAAATCCTTTTGATCTTTGGTTCGGTTTACTCTAAGCTTTACGTATTTTCCATGTCTGCATGTACGCAAAAGCGCCCAATTTTCACGGCACTCAATAATCTATTTTATTTAATACACACTTTCATTATGAGTTCTTCAACACCTTCTATTGTCTACACCATTACCGATGAGGCTCCCGCGTTAGCTACCTATTCTTTTTTACCTATTGTTCAAGCATTTACAGCATCATCAGACATAAAAATTCTCACTAAAGATATTTCTCTTGCAGGAAGAGTCATTTCCAAGTTTCCCGAATATTTAAAAGAAAATCAAAAAACAGCGGATGCACTTGCAGAATTAGGCCAACTAGTTAAAAAGCCAGAAGCAAACGTAATTAAACTCCCAAATATTAGTGCTTCAGTTCCTCAAATAAATGCGGTTATTAAGGAATTACAAGCCAAAGGATATGACTTACCAAATTATCCCTTTGAGCCCAAAAATGATGCAGATAAAGACATTAAAGCTAGATACGATAGCGTTATAGGCAGCGCAGTAAATCCAGTTTTACGTGAAGGAAACTCCGACCGCCGAGCGCCTATTCCCGTAAAAGCTTATGCAAAAAAGCACCCTCACAGTATGGGCAAATGGTCTGCTGGCAGCGCATCTCATGTTGCAAGTATGCCTGATGGAGATTTTTATGGCTCTGAACTCTCACTTACTATTGATTCAGAAGAAAATGTTCAAATAGTATTTGTGGGGAAAGACGGATCCCAAAAAGTGCTAAAAAAAGATTTGAAACTCCAAAAGGGGGAAATTATTGATACCGCTGTGTTATCAATGTCTGCTCTTAAAAGCTTTTTAGCAGAACAAATAGATGACGCTAAAGAACAAAATGTGCTCTTTTCGCTGCACATGAAAGCAACTATGATGAAGGTGTCTGATCCAATTATTTTTGGTGCTGCCGTCCAAGTATTCTACAAAGAGTTATTTGATCAATTTGCTGAAGAATTAGCATCATTAAACGTTGATACAAATAACGGTATTGGCGATTTATACGCTAAAATGGGGCACCTACCAGCTGCAAAACAACAACAAATTAACGAAGCTATAGCAGCCATTTATGCCACTAAACCAGCATTAGCGATGGTAAACTCTGATAAAGGAATTACCAACCTGCACGTGCCTAGCGATATAATTATAGACGCTTCTATGCCAGCGGCTCTGCGCGATTCAGGTAAAATGTGGAATGCTGCCGGACAAAGACAAGATGCCAAGTTTGTGATTCCAGATCGTGCTTATGCAGGTGTATATCAAGCAGTAATTGATTTCTCAAAAGAACATGGCTCCTTTGATCCTTCTACTATGGGAAGTGTTCCTAACGTAGGTTTAATGGCGCAAAAAGCTGAGGAATATGGCTCTCACAATAAAACTTTCCAACTAGCTTCTGACGGCGTGGTTCAAGTTATTGATGAGCAAGGAACCGTTTTGATGGAACAAAAAGTAGCGCAAGACGATATTTTCAGAATGTGCCAAACTAAAGATGCACCAATTCAAGATTGGGTGAAGTTAGCCGTTTCTAGAGCTAGAGCTACGGGCGTACCGGCTGTTTTCTGGTTAGACGAAAAACGTGCTCACGACCGTGAGATCATCACAAAAGTTGCTACCTACTTAAAAGATCAGGATACAGAAGGGCTAGAAATCTTGGTAATGTCACCAAATGAGGCCACTCGTTATTCACTAGCTCGTATTAAAGAAGGATTAGATACCATCTCAGTTACGGGAAATGTACTTCGCGATTATCTAACAGATTTATTCCCAATTCTAGAGCTTGGTACTAGTGCTAAAATGCTCTCAATTGTGCCTCTAATGAATGGCGGTGGCTTATTTGAGACGGGTGCTGGTGGTTCTGCGCCCAAACACGTACAACAATTTGAGGACGTAAATTATCTTCGTTGGGACTCATTAGGCGAATTTTTGGCCTTAGCGGTGTCTTTAGAACATTTAGCCGAGAGATTTTCGAATCCAAAAGCACAAGTCTTAGCTGACACCTTGAATGAAGCTACAGCCAAGTTTTTAATCGAAGACAAATCACCAACCAGAAAGTTGGGCGGTATCGACAATCGAGGTAGTCACTATTACTTAGCTATGTATTGGGCGCAAGCACTTGCTAATCAAACAGAAAACGAAACGCTAAAAGTGCAATTCACCGATTTAGCTCTGCAATTAGCGCACAATGAAGAAACTATTATCAGAGAACTTATTGCCGTTCAAGGCAATAAAGTAGACGTTGGGGGATATTATCAACCAGATAACGCCTTAGCTTCTGTTGCTATGCGTCCGAGCGCAATGCTGAATCAAATTGTAGATTCTTTTAAATAACACCTATTGTTTGTTGAGAACAATTATTTTTAGATTAGAAGTCTCTATTATACGCTAGAGGCTTTACTCTTTACCAACCCTAATTTCTTATGAAAGTTATACTATTTGGTGCTGGTCATGTTGGCCACGCACTTGCCAAGCAGTTTGTTGAAGATGCAGATATCAAAAAACTGATGGTTTGTGACCGAAGAGGCTCTGCACTAGAGACCCTTCAAACCAAATTAGTTTCCCCGAAATTAAGGGTTCTCAGAATTGGTATGGAGCAAGAAACACAGTTGAAATCTGTCTTAAAGGGTTATGATTTGCTGATTAATGCTTTACCGCTTCGCTTTAGCGCCAAACTCACCAAATTGGCTATAAAATGCGGCGTACACTATTTAGATTTGGGTGGAAACCAAGAAACTCTAGAAAAACAAGCCACTTATCACGATTTAGCCGTTTCTCAAAAAAAATTAATCCTTCCCAATTGTGGGTTTTCTCCGGGTTTAGCCAATATCATTGCCATAAACCAGCTTCAACACTTTGAGCATTTGCATGATATAATAATTCGCTCTGGTTGCTTGCCCGTAGCTCCTATCCCCCCTTTTAATTACAAATTAGTTATTGCTGCTGATGCACTTCTAGAGGAGTATTTCGAGCCCCAATGGGCAATGCGAGATGGCCAAGCTTGTGAATTAAAAAGTCTTGAAGGCCTAAATTCCCTCCAATTCAATTCCCTAGAAGTCCCAATGCCTTTAGAGGTTTTTTTTACAGGAAACCGCATCCACAGTTTAACGAAATCGTTAACGGGCCGAGTAGATAATGTGAGTTACCAAGCTATTAGATATCAAGGACATTGTAATATCATAAAGTCGTTTGCACTACTTAATTTTGATAAGCGCGCTATTTTTGATGTTCGTTCACAAATGACTTATCGTCAATTATTTGAGCGACAAATGGAGAGAAACTTAACCTCCGACGTTTTAGACATGACACTTATGCAAATTGAGGCAGTTGGCACTACTAATGGCCAAAAGCAAAAGCGACTTTTAGAGTTTGTAATTAAACAAGTAGATCAAATGCAGGAGTCATCGCTGGTAGATTTAACAGCCTTTTCTACACTTCTAATTGCAAAACATGTTTCACGCTCTGAATATTGGAATAAAGGTGGATTTTACAGCCCAGAATACCTTGTAGATTCAAAAAGCTTTATACAGGAAATTAAAAATGCTGGAATTGAGTTAAAAGAATACAAATTTGACATTTCGTAAAAACTTGGTAGCAAAAATCTTGAAACGCGTGTTTTAACTTGCCGTATTAGCTAGCTTGTTACTAAAGCAATTCTATCAATTACTAACTGTGTTAATTTGCACAGTATTCTTCAATGACAAAGATATTTATACCTAAAAGGTCTACTTTCACAAAAGTAGGCCTTTTCCTATTTTTCGTAAGTATATTCTTAAATACACTTTCCGCCCAAACAGCTTCTATCAATGGTTTTGTAAGTGACGGAAGCTCTGGAGAGCCCCTTTTATTCGTAAATGTAGCCATAGCTGACACCCCAAGAGGTGCCGCAACCAATGAATCGGGTTTCTATAAAATAAGTAGTATTGCCGCTGGCGAGGTTGAAGTTCTTTGCTCTTATATCGGATTTAAAACTTTCCGCAAAAAAATTACGTTAAAAGCAGGTGAATCACTTCGCTTAGATATTGAACTAGAACCCGATGCCTTATCTTTAGAAGAAATAGTGATTGCGTCAGATTCAGAAAAAGAAGAACGCTCCAATATTGGGGTAGCTAGTGTAACTACGGCTTTAATTAAAAGTCTTCCCAGCGTTTTTGAGGCGGATGTATTTCGCTCTGTTCAATTGCTTCCTGGCGTTAAATCTAGCTCCGATTTCTCTGCAGGGTTATTTATCCGTGGTGGCTCACCCGATCAAACCTTGATTATGCTCGACAGAACTGTAGTGTACAACCCGACCCACTTTTTTGGTTTCTTCTCTACATTTAATCCAGATGCTATTAAAGATGTACGCTTGTTTAAAGGTGGCTTCCCAGCTGAGTATGGTGGCCGACTTGGCTCTGTTCTTGATATCTACAACAAAGATGGCAACCGAAAAGAAGGCGCTGGCTCACTTAGTGTGGGAACCTTTGCATCAAAAGCTTTAATTGAAGGCCCTATCAAGAATGGTTCATTCATGTTTGCGGCGCGTAGATCTACCCTAGAGCCGCTGTTAGCCGCACTTGAAAACACCATAGATAATGTTCCGGCCTTCTATTTTTATGATACAAATGGTAAAATAAATTGGTCTACTGACCCAAATAACAAATTCAGCGTAAGCTATTATGCGGGAAAGGATGTGGTAGACATCCCCTTCTTAGATGATGCTAATTTTGAGCTAGAATACGGGAATACCACCACCAGCACCAATTGGACACATCTTTTTGGGGATGCTTCGTTCTTAAATGTTACAGGAACGTACTCATACTATTTCTCCAACCCAGTTGCAAATTTGGCAGGAACTACCTTTAGTCGCTCAAATAATGTTTCTGATTTAAGCTTAAAAGTAGATTATGAATACCTTCCCAATGCAAAGCACTCCATTGAAACAGGTATATGGGCTGGTACGCTACTTCTACGAGTGGCCGATCGATTTGATGGCGATCAATCTTTTAGCAGCCGAATTCAATCCAATTATGTTGCTGCCTATATTCAAGATACTTGGCGCCCTTCAGAGCAATGGAAAATTGTTGGTGGCCTTAGACTTAACGGTTTCGAAAACGGCAAATATTTACGACTAGAACCTCGCCTATCTGCTGAGTATTTTGTGTCGGACAGAACTCGCCTTCAAGCCGCTATCGGTAGTTATACGCAGTTTTTAACGCTAATAACCAATGAAGCTTTCTCTGGCTTCGATTTATGGCTAACCGTAGATGATGGAATTCAACCGTCTACGGGAAATCAGTTCATTTTGGGGCTTAAAAGCGGATTTGGACCTAACTGGGATATCGATCTTGAAGGCTATTATCGTACCATGGAAAATCTTTTTGAGCTAGATCCTTTTATAGCTGATGCTGCTGGGCTAGAGTATGCTGATTTATTTCGCATAGGTGAAGGTTTTGCCTACGGTTTAGAGCTAACGCTGCGCAAAAATATAGGAAAACTAAACGGCTTTATAGGCTATAACTATGCTGTTGTGCGCCGTAGATTTCCCGCTTTTAACAACGGTAATTTTTATCCACCCAGATACGATCGCTTGAACGATTTTAACATAGTAACGAATTATCAGCTGTCTAAACGCTGGTCGTTAACCTCGGTATTCTCTTATTATACCGGTCAGGCTTTTACTAGGCCATTAGGTCGAACTGCGGCCTTCGATTTGCCCTTCCAAAATACCCCAGCAGATGTAATTATTCCTGGAAGAGTAAATGCTAACCGACTTCCCGCTTATCACAGGCTTGATTTAGGCTTTGCATACAAAAAGCCAATAGGATTCTTTGGTTTAGGAAACAATCCAGAATGGAAATTTCAAATTATAAACGTTTATAATCGACAAAATATATGGTTTAACCAGTTAGATCTAGATGATAATCCAGGGGTACTATCTCAAGTTCAACAGCTGCCACTTCTTCCAAATATTTCTTATAGTGTTCAATTTTAATGATCATGAAAAATTACCATAGAACTAGTTTACAAAAAAATACTTCTTTCGAGTACTTATTGTTGGCATTGATAGCCTTGTTCTCATTTAGCTCGTGTTCTAACTATAACCAGATTGATTTTGAACAAGAGTTAATGGTTGAGGCCTATTTAATCAATCAAAGATTACTACCCGATGTACGACTATCACTTACACAGCCTGTATTTGAGTTTTACAGCTTTGAAGAGGCTGCGTATTCTGATGCTCAGATATTTATTGACCTTGTTGATGAAAATCAGCAAGTACTACAAACTTTCGACTACAAATTAAAAGAGGCGGGTATTTACAGCGCCTTAAATACCACTTATATAGTTGAAGCAGGTAAAAGCTATAACCTTAGAGTGTTGAGTACAGAGGGGAATTTAACAGCCTCATCAACCGTACCAACTTCCTTTAATTCGTCATCGCCAAATATTAGCCAGGTAGTTTATCAGGGTTTAGAGCAGTTTGAGGTTTCAGTAACTGCTACTAGCACCCAAAATCGACAGACTTCTTTTATTTTCACGGTAATTGCTGAAAGTGTATCCGCAGGAAACTTGACGCCCTTTTATGCCAGCGTTTTTAATGCTGATGAAGAGGAAGCCGATCTTGAGGAATTTAGCTTAATTAGTTCCCCAATTATTAATGAAGCAAATTACGAAACACAAGCAGATGGCACCATTTTAATACGTTTACCGTGGATTTCAATTGCTTTTTATGGAAAAAATACCATCGTAGCAAACTCACTTGACGACAACCTATTCGACTTTGTACGCTCTCAGTCTGTGCAATTAGGTGGCGGTGCATTGGCTCCGGGTGAAATTCAGAATATTATAAATCGGGTAGACGGTGGCATTGGTATTTTTGGAAGTATAACCAGTGATACTTCCCTTGTAGATGTGCTAGTTAATGCGCAACCAAAACCTACATTACCATTTTAGTTATTCAGGTTTCTAAACTCATTTTTTGGCAGTAGATTACAGAGCATTTTTGGCCAGCCTTCCACTACCCTTTACTTAGTTACTCTCAGCTTATGTATGCCTTTCAAAAAAAGCTAACCAACGGCTTTTATGCCTTACTAAGTTTGCCCGCAACGGCAACAGGCTTTGGTTTATCCGTTCAAATTGCCACCTTGAGTTGGATAATGTCCACAGAGTATCATTTAGAAATTGAACAGGTCGGTTATGTTTGGTTAGCCGGGCCGCTTGCAGGAATAATAGCTCAACCTTTGGTTGGGTTAATTAGTGATAATGTCTGGTTCTGGAAAGGCCGACGCAGACCCTTTATTTGGATAGGTGGTATCATAGCTGCGGCCATGCTCTTTTTACTGCCTAGAATTGATATTGTAGCCAGTTCTATGGGCTTTTTAGGGAGTATAGCTGAGTGGTTAGGCGTACCAGAGATTATGATTGTGGCTCTATTTGTGGCCTTAATGCTAGATTTAGCCATAAATGTAAGCTTTAACCCTACACGCTCTATAATTGCAGATGTTACGCCAGATGGTGATCAGCGAACTAAAGGCTACACCGTAATGCAGTCTATTAGCAACTTTTTTGGCTTACTTGCTTACTTAATTGGTGTGGTATTCGGCAATCATGCACTCATTTATGTCGGGGTTGCACTGATTCTTGTCTTTACTATTATCCCACCACTCTTTATTAAAGAACCAAGGTATCTTGATGGATCAAAATCAGAAGAAGAACTAGCCGAGGAAGATGATATTGAGCCGGAGCTAGCTGAAACCATTGCAGCACATAGAACAACCAACTTGCCTGAACTTCTTAAGCTTTTTGTGGCGCACGGCTTTACATGGGTTGGCGTACAAACCATGTTTGTTTTCCTTTTTGCTTTTGCCCAATACAAATTAAAGCAAGATGCCGATTCTGTTTCCGACACCATTAATATTTCCTTTCTATTGATGAATGGAATGGCCACAATTGTACCTCTAGCCATTTTTCAGCCACTGAGCAAGCGCTACAATCAAATTAATGTGCACAATTGGGCAATAGGTACCATGGCTGTCTCCTATTTATTACTAACAGTTTTTGGGGAAAATATTTATGCCCTATACACCCTAATGGCTATGGTGGGAATTGGCTGGGCGGCAACCGTAACCCTTCCCTTCCCAATAATGTCTGAGCTCGTGGCTAAAAATAGAACAGGCTTATATATGGGGATATTCAACCTTAGTGTGGTTATTCCTCAACTCTTGGTTACCCTTTTTGTTGGGAAATATATTGAAGCTGCTGCCGACAAAAATATCATTTTTTACATTTGTGGCGCGGCTCTTACTATGTCTACACTTGCATGGTTGTTGGTAAAACGCTCTTCAATTGCCGGGCCAACTAAGCTTCAGACAGACTCATAAATTGATTCTAAGCTCTAGATTTAACCATTCTTTAGCCATAACAAATACATCTTGATTTGATAAACTCTGCACAGTTTTGGTGCTATGATTTATCTGCCTCGTATAGTTTATTATAAGCCTGAAGCGCTTGTACAAATCAAAACTACTATACAGTTGATAGGCTGTACTATTATGGTTTCTCACTATAACATCTCTGAATTGATTGCCCATAGACCAAGCATCTAGTCGCTGCATGGCATTTTGTTCACTTATCATCATCTCATTCATGCGGAAACCAAGAATAAGCCTTTCCCCCTGCCATTTAATGTGATTGCTAATAAATAGTGAAGGTTTAAAAAGCGCTGAATTTTCTGTACTAGTGTTTAATCCTGTTCTCAGTTGAAAATAAATACTCCCATTCATCTTAGCTTCAACCATCCAATTTAATTGAATACGGTCTTTGTACGTTCTGTTATTATCAAATGCTAAATCCAACTGCCTATAAAAACGAGTCGTTAGCAGTTGTTTTATATTTTTTGAAGTCCTCCAAGGCAATCGAATTTCTGCTTGCCATCTTTTTGTGCTTTTAGCCACTTCAAATGGGCTGTCTTTATCAATAAAAGCTAGTAGAAAGGATAGGCTATTTCGTTTGTTCCTAAATAACTGTCCTTTTATAAGCATCAAGCGTTGGTTACCTGTTGTACCAATTAATAAAGGTGTTCTCCGGAATGGATCTGTTGGTGATTGCTGCCAAAAACCAAATAGGTAGGTTAGTCGAATTATTTCATTTTCGCCAACGCTACTAAAAAGTGCTTGAGTTTTGCCTGCATAATGCGCTAAATGACTAGAAATTTCCATTCCTCTTTTAGGAAGTAAACGTATACCCATTTCAGTATCAATTCTAGGTTTTAGCTTTTCCCCATTAAATTGTAGCCGCTTAAACTGTGAGTATTGCGATTGTATGGATATCGTTGCCCAATTACTTGGCCTGTATTTAGCATGAAATAGATGAGTAGCTATTTCAGTGGTGGGTGTTAGCTCTCGATTTGTCCATTCATTGCTTCTTCTTATTGTTGCATAAATGGGTTCAGAATTAACGCTTCCCTCCTCCGAGTTATTGCTGCTAGTACTCATATTTTGAAATCCGCTGAGTACCGTAAATTGTATTTTATCAGAACTTATTGAAAAACCTGCACCTAAAATGGATTGCTGAGGCGATCTATTCAAAGATCCTGAGAATGTGGAAGAAGGCTTTAGAAATGTACCTGTAGATGCCAACATCAAAAATGGTACCGATTGACCTATTAGCCCTGTTCCAAACTTGGCTCGTATTCTTCCAGCTATAAAGTCAATATCATAGCCTTTATACCCTCTTTTAGTCTTTAAATAGCCACCCCATAGCTTAGGATTACTCCACCTATGGTATTCATGAAAACTGGCTTGTGTTGCGATTACGTGAATTTCCGTATTTGGCGTTGAGATACTTAAGCGCTGTAGATAATCGGGGTTAATTGCTTGAGCATCAGCCTGATCGTTCAACTCACTTCTAGCTGAGCTAATAAACTGAATATTTGGTCGATCATACTTTCTTATAGCCTTAACTACCGAAGATTTACTCCTTTTTGCATTATAACCGTACACCCACTCTATCGTTGCTCTTGTGGCCTCATCTGCATAAGCAGATAATAATAATGTGGGAATCTTAGCCTTGTCTTGGTTTAGTAGTGAGCTTTCAATCCAACTGAAATCAACCCAAGGTAAAGCTTTCAAAGCCATTATATTCTCAGGCCAAAGTAGTTTTGCTGACTTTAGCGACCATAGTAAATCAGTCCACTCATCTAGCTGCTCTGATGGGAAGGACTCGAAATAATCTGGGTCTGACTGCCATATTTTTTCTTGAGCTGAGAGTTCTTGTGTCAGTGGCATCAGTAATAAAACACAAGCTACAAATTGCACCACATTACGCATAGAAATAAACTTACCTCTTATTTGGGCTGATCGGAGAATGAAAATGCACGGCCCCACCTGTACTTTTTGATAAATAGGGATGATAAGAATAATGAATTTGTATGGATAGCCTTTTCACTTGAACCACAAGACCAACAGTAGGCATAGAACGAAGCACATCATAACCAGTAGACAAATGTAGGGTGTTATCTACTAACACTAGTTTTTGGGCAATTCGACAATCGAGACCATTGAATGAATTTTGACTTAACTCAACACCAAAAGAGAGCCTCTTTTTGAATGAGTAATGAATGCCAGCAACTACGTTAATGCTTTGATTTGGCAAACGTTGGTCTGCCAGTTCGTTTGACGCTGTTTGCCAGTTTATCAAACTATAATAAAGCCAGTTTTCACTAAAGTTGAGCCCTACAAAAGCTTGCATACGCCATGCTTGCCTATTCGAAAAACCCTGAACCGACATTTGTTGAAATTGCGGTTTAATACCCAAAGAAAATGAATTTATCTTTGCTTGAAAGCCTAGCTGAAGAATAGATTCATTAAATAAATCATCACCGCTTTGCCAAAATGAGGCATTAACCGCTAATTGTCTTCGTGAATAATGAATAGCTACAAATCGCTCCTCAATTTCCTTTATCTCAAAAGGTCGAAACCATCCCAATGAATATGCCAGGCCATCATTACCCATATTCATATAAGCAGAACTCAGCGAATTAGCTGCATTTTGACTCAGAGGATTTCTTAAATTTCCTTCTGAGCGACTATTTAGGCTTAACGCAGATTGCGCTTTAAGTGTTTTTATTAGGCATAAACTGCTAAGCAAAAGCACTACCAAACAAACTCGCATTGTATTTTTAGACATCATCAACTACAAATTGTTACTTTACAGATCACATCTAATAGAACTCAATCAATGAGAATAAATCAAGTTTTTATGACATTTTTTTTGAGAAGCTGTTTTTCCTCTATAGTACTTCTAATTGTAGCCTTGTGCTTTTGTTCTGGACTATACGCCCAACGTCCCCAACAAATTAATTCTACAGTTACATTAGACAAAACAAATTTGAATGCTACAAATGTTGATTTCATTAACGATTTAGGCAGGCAAATTGAAGCGTACATCAATGAATATGACTGGGATGAGGATATTGCTTTTGAGGAATATGAAGTAATTAAAATGAATATGAGAATTATCCTTGAGTCTGTTGATTCAAATAATAATTTTCAGGCCAGTGTATTGGTAACTACGAGCAGACCAATTTACAATACCCTGAGTGAAACGATATTAATCAAATATCTAGACACACAGTGGAATTTTAATTTTACCCCAAATACTGCATTTATTCATGATGAACGGATATTCAATTCTATAACTTCCGTGGCTGACTTTTATGCCTTAGTTGCTATGGGCTTAGATGCAGACAGTTTTGGCGATAGAAAAGGCCAACCCTATTTTCAGCGTGCTTTAAATGTGGCTATTTTGGCAGAATCTGCAGGCGCAAGTGGCTGGAATAGTTCTGATCGGAATAGTAGACGTTCCTTTGTAAGAAATATTTTAAATCCCACTTTTGATGGTTTCAGAATCGCCTTTTTTAACTATTATTATAAGGGATTAGATTATTTCACGCTAGACCCTATTAGAGCAAGAAAAAGTGTAATGGAAGCACTTAATCAGCTATTAGAAGCACGTAGAAATAACTCAGAGCTCTTACTTTTTGACAGTTTTTTTGCAACCAAATACGAAGAGCTTGTAAGTGTGTTTTTGGAAGCCGATACACAAGTTCGTCTAGAAGCTTATAACTTATTGGTTGAATTAGATAACAGTCATATCTCTGAATACGACAAACTACAGTAGCACTATTGCTTTTAAAGATTGTTGGTGGTATTATTAACATATAATACACACATGTAAACCACCGTGATTATGACCCATTCTGCGCTAACCAAAAAGCAACAAGAGTTTTTCGATTTTATAGTAAGCTATAAAGATGAACAAGACTCATGGCCAACCTATCGTGAGATTTCGGACCACTTCGATTTTAAGTCACCTAATTCCGTAACACAGAATATTCAAGCCCTAATTAAAAAACGGTTCTTGGTGAAAGATGATGAAGATTATGATCTTCATCCAAGACTTAAAAACACCCATTCTGAGTATGAAAACGACAAAATTCAAGAAGAAGGAATCCCAATTCGTGGATTAATTGCGGCTGGATTTCTACAGGATGCAGTAGAAGCAAATCTGGGAAGGATTACCTTGGAAACTATTTTCCCAAATTTAGATAAGATATTTGCCTTAAAGGTTCGTGGTAACAGTATGAAAAATGCCGGAATTTTAGATGGTGATCTAGTGCTATTAATGGATAGTAATGTACGAAATGGAGATATAGGTGCGGTTCTGTACAACGGACAAACCTCATTGAAAAGGGTTTATATGAATAGAGACGGTCTAAGACTAGAACCAGCTAACGAAGAATATGACGATATTATCATCGAACCAGATATCTTCGAAGAAGTACGGGTAATTGGTAAATATATAGGCCACGTGAACAAACTTGGAATACATAAAGTAGCTGGTTAAATAAGCGCATTTTATGCTTTCTAAATTGTATTTAGATTCTTATTTTAACTATCTGTACAATTAATTAATCCCATTTATAATGTACGCTATCATTGCAATAGGAAGCCACCAGTATAAAGTAGCCGAACATGACGTGATCTTTGTCAATCGTCAGACTGGTACCGAAAAAGACGCTTCCCTTACACTTGACAACGTTGTATTGGTCAACGATGGCAAAGGGAAGGTTCATATTGGCACCCCAACTGTTACAGGTGCTACTGTAGAAGTAAAAGTATTAGAACACTTAAAAGCTGACAAAGTAATCGTGTTCAAAAAGAAACGCCGTAAAGGCTACCAAAAGTCTAACGGTCATCGTCAGGCTTTAACTCAATTGAAAATTGAGAAAATTTCCATCTAACTCTTTCTAAACAACTACCTAAAAAATGGCACACAAAAAAGGGCAAGGCTCCACCAAAAACGGTCGTGATTCTGAATCGAAACGATTAGGTGTAAAAAAATTCGGCGGACAACATGTCTTGGCTGGTAATATTTTAGTTCGTCAGCGCGGTACCAAGTTTCACCCAGGTGATAACGTAGGCCGTGGTGGTGATGATACATTATTCGCATTATCTGAAGGAAAAGTAAATTTCTTGAGAAAACGCAATAATCGTACCTATGTGAATGTAGAAGCATAAAAGCTTCAACCAAACACCATATTTGATTAAAAGCCATTCTTCGGAATGGCTTTTTTTTTGCCCCTAACTCACTGCATTGCTGCTATTTTCATCTTCAATGAATTGTATCGTGTTATTTACTGAATTGTTCATAAATTCAGCGTCAATCTATAAGCCAACTCAATCTATCTATGCAAAGACCTCGTATTGCGCCCTTAAATCTACCCATTAACACCATTTTTTGTATAGGTAGAAATTATGCAGATCATGCAAAAGAGTTGAATAATGCAGTTCCAACAGAACCAATGGTTTTTTTAAAGCCAAATAGCTGCATTGATGATAATCCAACAGTTATTGGCATTCCCAACTACACAAATGACCTTCACCATGAAGTAGAAATTGTTGTTGCTATAAAAGCAGATGCCTACAAACTAGTTGAAGAAGAAGCTAATTCTTACATAGGTGCTCTGGCTATAGGTGTTGATTTAACGGCAAGAGATATTCAACAAACCATCAAAGAAAAAGGCCATCCCTGGACAAAAGCTAAATGCTTTACTTCTTCTGCCATTCTATCTAATTGGGTTGTTTATGACAAAAATAAACATGATTTGAATAATCTATCACTCAAATTATCGGTTAACAATACGACGCGACAAGATGGTAACAGCCGTGATATGATTTTTTCAATACGTGCAATAATTGCCTATTTATCCCAACAGTTCCCCTTATATGCAGGCGATATAATCTACACTGGTACACCTGCAGGCGTTGCTCAATTACACCCAAAAGACCTTGTAGATGTTGAACTTGTAAACACAGACTGTAGCCTACATTTCACAGTTTCTTAAGACGAACTACTTTTATGATCCACTATTCCAATGCCATTAAGGTATTTTTGCTGTCTATTGCACTATTTTCATTAACGCTTACAACCTATGCTCAGAGCTTTGATCCAACCAAAGTTGAATATTTATGGCCCACCAATGCCGATATTTATCTATCAGCAAGCTTTGGTGAAACCCGTTTCTCTCATTTTCATGCAGGAATTGATGTAAAAACTTGGGGTAGAGAGGGCTTTGAAATCTATGCAACCAGAGATGGGGTACTACACAGGTTGGGCCTTAGTCCTTTTGGTTATGGAAATGTGATTTACCTGAAACACGATGATGGTAGCGTCTCGGTTTATGGGCACTTACGTAATTTTATTGAGCCACTTGAGCAACTAGCAGATAGTATTCGCCTTTCTGATTATTCCTACCGTTTTAATGAGACTATTACCGATCCAGAAATAAGATTTAAAAAAGGTGACCTGATTGGTTACTCAGGATCTTCTGGTTCAGGCCCTGCCCACTTACATTTTGAACTCAGAACGCCTACAGAATCGCCTTTTAATCCAATGATGACCAACATCAAAATAAAGGACAATGTTAAACCAAGATTCAGCAGAATTAGCATTGAACCACTATCTCGTGTATCTACCGTTCAGGGTAGAAATGGGCGAGTGCTACGCCGACCTAATATTCGTGCCGGAATTTTCGATTTTGGAACCTTCAAAACCTATGGACCTTTTGGCATTGCCGTTGATATTTCTGACCGAGCAGACGATGTTTTGAATGTGTATGCCGTTCATAGTATTCAATTATTTGTAAACGACTCGCTCCATTATGAAAGTAAAGCCGACTCATTTAGTTATGATCAAACAAGGTTGGTTAAGATTGATCGGGTCTACGAATTGCTAAATAGCACGCATAAAGGCTATCAAAAACTGTATGTATCAGATGGAAATGACCTTCCATTTGTACGACATGGATCTGACCTTAAATCATTAAATCTTCCGGAAGGAAAACACAAGATTAAGATTTTGACTACAGATTTTTCAGGGAATGTATCTGAAGCTAAGCTAATCATACATGCAGCTAATTATAAACCAATTAGTACGTTACAGGGACTTAGAACGTATGATCCATCGCAAATTGCGCTTACTAAGACATGGTCAGATGATATTTTTAAATCTTGGAAATGGGATAGAGACTATATACAAACCAATTTATCCAAAGATGATTATTTAGGCTTAATAGGTTTTAATAATGGAAATGCAGAAATGCACACTGGTTTATCCGCAAATGACTTAATAGACTATAAAAAATATGATAGCTTGCACGTGATGGGTCCTTTTGGAAACACATCCACTATTTATACTTTAAAACCGTCTAAAAAAAGTGCAGATTACGTATTACAGACGTCAACAAATGCCTTTGAGCTAACTGTTCCTCATAAAGCCGTTTTAGATACCATTCCATTGATGTTACTAGCTAATGGTGAAGATGGCGTTGAAATATTTCCAGACCTATACCCTTTTATGGGTAATTTTACGCTATCAACTAAAATGCTTTTGAACAATAATTTGAGTAATAACTCGATTTATGTTCAAAGGTCGTCAAAGGGAAACGAACGTTACGCTGGTGGATATTATGACGAAGGTACTAAACAGCTGAGAATATCAACATATATGCCTGGTACATTCCATATTTCTGTTGACTCAACAGCCCCAAAAATCTCAGCTCTTTCATATTACCGCAGGAAGAGAGACAACAAAAGACTTCCTGGATTTAAAATATCTGATAATTTAAGCGGTATAGATTTCAATAAAACAGCTGTTTGGCTAAATGAGCAGAGAGGAATTGTAGAATATAACCCTGATCAAGGCGTAATTATGTACTATAATCCAAATGTTAAGGCTAAAAGCGGAGACATATTACGAATTAGGTTAGTAGACCAAGCCAATAATGTAACAGAGGTCAGCCTATCTATTCCCTGATTCAATAAAATGCAGATTTATGCGGGCTTAAATGTAGGCTATACAAGAAATTTCCACCAAAACGTCTTTAGGAAGCGTCTTTACGGCAACCGTTTCTCTAGCAGGCGGGTTTTTTGGGAATTTTTCGCCATAGATTTCATTAACCACTGCAAAATCGTCCATACTTTTCAGGAAAATGGAACATTTGAGCACTTTTTCCCAGCTAGAGCCAGCAGCTGTAAGCACTTCACCAAGGTTATTCATTACCTGTACGCATTGCGTCTTAGCATCTGAGCCAACAATACTCATATCATCGGGATTTAGGGCTATTTGTCCAGAACAATAGACCATGTTGTTGTGTAAAACAGCTTGGCTGTAAGGGCCAATTGTTTGTGGCGCTTTAGGGGTGCTAATAATTGTTTTCATATATATAAAATTAAAAGTGTTTTTGGCGTTACAATAAATTGCGATAGCATTAAGATATCATTAGTTTTGATTGCTGTATACAGCGTATAAACATTTGACTCATTACTACTAATTTACTGTTAAAACCAAATGAAAAAGACATTAAATGTTCTTAGCCTGGTTGCTTTGACCCTGTTATTGACTTTCTGTAAGTCTGATCCAAACATTGAACAAGCTAAAATGGATCTCAACCGTCAAGACTTCTCATCTGCAATTGCCGCCGCAGATAAGGCTATTGAACTCACACCTGAAACCGGAATGGGCTACTATTACAAAGCGCTTGCCTTCAAAGGCATGGCAGAAGCTGAAAATAATGCGTCGTTGCGCACTGAATCTTTAAAGAAAATGGCCGAATACTTTTCAATGGCAGAGGACAAATTCTCTGTACTAGAAAAAGTACCAGCCGAACTTGAATTAATAGATCAAAACAAAATAACCCTCTGGGCAAGAGAGTTTAACGAGGCTGTTCAAATAGCCCAAAGTGATTCCCTAAAAGCCATAGATGGTAAGCTTGCTGAGGCCGTTGCACACATGGATAACGCTAAAGTTATAATGCCTGATTCACTTAATAATGTGGTGGTTGCTACTGAGCTTTATCTGATGAATGGCCAAAAGGATATGGCTCTTAGTTCATTGCAAGAATACAAAGACAACCCAAATGTTGAGCCAGACGTGAACACTTACCTTCGTATTGCGTTGCTTCAGGCAGAGATAGCAGACAACAAAACAGCTTTAGCAACACTGAATGAAGGTCGTGCTAAATTCCCTGAGAATGTTCAAATTGTGCAACAAACTGCGCAATTGCTACTCGAAGAAGGTGAAACAGAAAAAGCTCTAACTGTTGTAAAACAATTAATTGAAATTGATCCGAGTAATTCTCAGTACAGAATGGTTTACGGAACGCAACTCTATCAAAGTGTTGATGTTATTGCTCAGCAATTAGCAGATCAGTATGACATACTATTCGACCTAGACCAAGAGTATAAAAAAGCTGCAAGAATCACTAAAAAAGCTGAACGCGAATCTAAAGTTGCTGTAATTGAAAAACAACGCGTTGAAATTCAAAGCAGAATTAATGAAATTCAAGAAAGAGAAGATGTATTAACGGCTCAAGCAACTGAGCAATTAATCAAAGTATCTGAGTTACGTCCAAACGATCACTCTGTTCAGTATACAATCGCCATTATCTACCAGAATAAGGCTGCTGCATACCAAAAACAGCGTGATAATGAACTAGACAACAAGAAAGCTGCGGCACTTGATGAAAAAGCTTCAGAGCAACTTAAAAAGTCTTTGGGCTTCTATGAGAAAGCTGCTGATCTTATTGGCCAAGAAATTGCCGAAGAAAAAGATGCTACTAATAAAGCAGAGTTAATGGAAAGACAACAAGGATATTGGAATTCTCTCTTCAGGGTTTATACAAACTTAGGTATGACCGAAAAAGCAACTGTAGCTATGGAAAAGGCTGGAATATAAATTTATGATCAATTATCCTGTAAGAGTGGTGGGCATTATGCTTGCCACTCTTTTTATTTTTTTAAACGCTTGTTCAAGCGTTAATTCAGTGCGGTCTAGTAACTCAGATTCGATAGAAAATCAACTTACATCTGAAGAGATTAAAGCATCACTTGTACAGCAAGATGAAACCAATGCAGAAACAGCAAGAGATTACTATAATCTTGCTTTTAATGCATTTGACCAAGCACGCGTAGAAGCGCCAGGTCAACGAACCGCTCTATATAGTGCTATGTTAGAAAACTTATCTATTACAGACGATTTAGCCCTACAAGAAGGAGACCTAGATCTGCGTAATAATGCGCTCAAGCTACTTTCATTTGCTTGGGAAAAAGAACATAATTTGGCTATTAAAGCACTTGATAGCGAAAACAGAATAAAGCCGGATCTAGCATCCTTAGCTATAGCACGTGCGCACATCCGTAATGCCATTCAGGTTATGCCTGACTCATTAAAATCCTATGAACTGCTCATTCAGATAGATTATCTGGATGATGATTTCGCAGAAGCAGTACAGACTATCGAAATTATCGAGACATCTTTAGTTCTTGATGAAATTGAGGCCGCTAGAATTTCAGAAAAGAAGGCTTTCTTACGCTCTAAGATATCACCAAATATGTCTTTAAAAACTGGAAGTAGCTTAGATTTACCTGTTCCCTATAAAGTTATTAATGCGCTTTTAGATGAAGGAAACTGGTTTGAAGCTATTAACGCATTACAAGCTGAACGCAATAAAAAACCTGGACAAAAACAGTTAATCCGCACGCTAGCACTTGTTCATTACAAAATAGCCGAATCTCAGTTTAGTGAAATAATTCAACGAATTGAAGATAGCAGAACAGGTAGAATTCGTTTAAACGCTTCTGAAAAAGCACAGCTGAATGAAGCAGATTCTCATTTTCAACAAGCAGAGACCCTTTTCAGCGAGTTAGTCCTGACTGCAAATAGCTTTCAAAGCTTTGAACGCGATATTGCCCTGTTCTATCAAAATGGTGCATGGTATTTTGATGTACTTCGTGCAACTAATTGGTTACCAAATTATTCTTTTGATTTAAGAGTTTCAAACTATGCCAACAAGTCTATTACTAGTTTTATCAGATTACTTAAAGAGGAAGAAGAAAATCTAAGTACTTGGAATACTATCGCCTCGCTCTATAGAGTAATAGGCAAAGAAGCAGAGGCCATAGAAGCAGAAAAAAAAGCTCGTAACTAAAATCTTCAGCATTTAGTATTCATGCGAGGTTATTAGCGCTTTTATTTATATTGTAAAAGCGCTTTTTAAGTCAATAATCAATAATAATTCCCCGAAGTCATGTCTAAAATACCCGTAATTGTTGCCGCAAAGAGAACACCTATTGGTTCTTTCAATGGTGCATTAGCAAGTTTTAGTGCTGCCGAGTTAGGTAGTTTCGTAATTAAATCTGTTCTAGAAACCTCCGGAATTTCAGCCAACCAGGTTGATGAAGTCATAATGGGAAATGTGCTAAATGCTGGCATGGGTCAAGCACCTGCCAGACAAGCGGCACTAAAAGCCGGTTTACCAGATAAAACGCCTGCTACCACTATAAATAAAGTTTGCTCATCTGGCCTAAAAGCTGTTATGTATGCCGCTAATCAAATTGCTTCAGGCGAATGTGATATCATTATTGCTGGTGGAATGGAAAGCATGAGCAACGTACCTTTCTATCTTCCAAATATGAGAAATGGCCAAAAACTTGGGCACGTTACTGCTGAAGATGGAATTCTAAAGGATGGTTTAACCGACGCTTATGACAATAAGCACATGGGTTTAGCTGCCGAATTATGCGCAAGCACTTACAAATTTAGCAGAGAAGATCAAGACAACTACGCAATATCATCTTATAAAAAAGCTATTGATGCAACAGAAAAAGGCTTGTTCAAAGATGAGATTACTGTTGTTGAAGTAAAAGATCGCAAGGGAAATGTAACTCTAGTAGATCGTGATGAAGAGTTAGCTAGAGTTAGTTTTGATAAAATCCCAAGCTTACGCCCTGTATTTGCAAAAGACGGAACCGTAACAGCCGCTAACGCTTCTTCAATCAATGATGGTGCTGCTGCTCTACTTATTATGTCTGAAGAAAAAGCTAATGAACTCGGTTTACCAATTTTAGCAAAAATTGCTGGACAAGCTAGTGCCGCTAAAGAGCCTCAGTGGTTTACCACAGCGCCTTCAGATGCTGTTCCGAAAGCACTAAAAAGTGCAGGGCTATCTATATCAGATATAGACCTTTTTGAAGTAAATGAAGCTTTCTCTGTAGTTTGTTTAGCAAATAATAAAGAACTGAAGCTTCCCGCTGAAAAAGTTAACACTCGTGGCGGTGCCGTAAGTATAGGACATCCTATTGGGTGTTCAGGTGCCAGAATCTTAGTGACACTGCTTCATGCAATGAATCAACAAAACCTAAAACATGGCGTAGTTGGTATATGTAATGGCGGTGGCGGTGCTACATCTATGGTCGTTTCTAGATAAAACTGCACAAAGCATCACATTTTATAACTAAATATGGTAAAGGTCTTTTTATGGCCTTTACCGTTTAGTATCTTATGCCGATAAATAAAACGACACTACTCATCAAAATCATCTGCTTATAGTCCATCGATACAACATCTACTGAATAATAAATAGACAATTTGTTGTATGAATCGATTTAGCAAAAGCTTAATCGTACTACTTTTTTTTCTTACTTGCATAAGTACTTCTATTGCATACGGGCAGCGCTTTGTAAAATTGACAGAAACAGAATCAGTCATTCAATATGAGTTAACCAATGATTCCCTAAGTCTGTTACCCACCTATAATTTCAACCTTGCAATAAATGCAACTATCACCATTGATAAGGTTGAAACGATTGAGCGAAATCTAAGCACGCAACGCATATCAGAGCTCAAACGTAATTTCATAAAACCAGACAGTTCCGTTACTACATCCATTATTAGTTATTCCTCTTCTTCAGGTAGTGTCAGAGGTCAAATAATCAAGAATGGCTACATCCACCCCACCAGTTTCATAGAAAATGATGAATCGAGTGTACGCGTTATTAAATATTTGAAATTTACTGTTCCAAAAATTTCTACTAGTGGCAATGCTGTTTCTAAACAGGCCTATTCTGATGTGTCTATTGCTTCATTTTCTGAGATAAGTCCTTTTAATCAAGGCGAGTGGTTCAAAATTCCCATTACAGAGGACGGACTCTTTCAAATAAACGCAGAATATTTGTCCAATCTTGGCTTAAACACAAACGCTATCCAAGCGTCTTCTATTAGTATGTGGGCTGGTTCTTCCCGTATGTTACCGCTCAAAAATTCAGATAGCAGAGCACAGCTTGTGCAGATTCCAATTTCATTAGAAAATATTAGTAACAATACTTTTGATGAAAACAGTAGTCTTATTTTTTATGGACATGCAGCAAGTGGTCAAATGTTAAATGCGGTTCAACAAATTGAACACCAACGACACTACTTCACTGATACCAGTTTTGTATTCTTATCGTTAAATGCTCCAAATACTCAGCCATTAAATATTCCCACCACAAATTTAACCGGTGGAAGCGTTGTAAGTGAAGTTGAACAGATACGCTGGAAGGAAGAAGAGTTATTCAAGACAGAAGAAAACTTAAAATCAGGCATGAATTGGCTTGGTCAGCGTTTTACCAATGAAATTGGGTTAAGAAACCAAATCATATTTGAAGAAAAGGTTGCCGCTCTTAGAACAGGTACGCCTCTAGCTATTCAAATAAAATCGGTCGCACGTTCAGAACAAGCTTCCAGTATGCAGTTCTTTCAGAATGCAACTGAACAAATTGGGCAGACTAGCTATAACCGTATTTTTTCTTATACAGCAGCTGACGGTAGATCTGGTACACAGCGTATAACCTTTTTAAATACAGCATTTACTGGCGAAAACAATCTACTTAATTTGTCTGCATTAGCAGATTTACGCATTTCTTCAGCACAAGCATGGATAGATTATATTACCATCAAGTATTCAGCTGCCCTAGTAGCAGATGAGGAATACCTAGCCTTTTTTGCCCCTGTAAATCAATCTGGCTTATTAGCGTACACTCTTAGCGGATACGACTCTGCTCCTTATGTTGCTGATGTTACCAACCCGCAAGCTCCCATTTTTCGTACAGTAAGTAGCACTACAAATGGTGCATTTACCTTTAGCAGCAACAAAGTATCTAGACAAGCTTTTGTAGCACAAGTCACGCCTTTTACGCCAGGGCTTGGCAGACCAATAGCTAATCAAGATCTAAGAGCTTCGTCTATACTACCCGACCTTCTTGTTGTAACAAACCAGCTTTTACTCAATGAAGCTCAAGAGTATGCCACATATAGAGGTCAAACAGACCCTACAATAACCACTTTGGTAGTTGATCAGCAGCATATTTTTAATGAATATGGGAATGGCTCATCAGATGTAGTTGCCATTCGTGATTACATTCGTCATTTAACAGCTAAAGCTCAGCGCGCTAATGTTGAGCCTGTTAAATATCTGCTATTTTTTGGAGATGCTACGTATGATTATAAAGGAATTGGGAAAGAAAGTAGCCTATCGAACCAAGTAATTACTTTTCAAACCTTAGAGTCAATAGATAGAATTTCAAGTTACGGAACCGACGATTTCTTTGGTCTTTTAGACGACAATGAGGGTGATATGTCTAACCGCAATCAACGAATTGATATTGGTATTGGCAGATTTCCAGTTAATTCGCCTGCTGAGGCACGCACTATTCTGAATAAAATTAAACGCTATGAATCTCAGGAAGCTTTGGGCTCTTGGAGAAATACCTTTACTTTTGTGGCAGATGATGAACAAAACGGTACCGAGAATGATGGCGACTTGCATGTTTTAAACGCCGACGGTACGGTAATTAGAATGGATACAGAGAATAATGGAGTACAATTCAATAAAATTTATCTTCCATCTTATCCTGTTGTAATAACCGCAGAAGGTCGTAGAATTCCCGCCGCTAAGTCAGATTTAATTCGCTCAATAAACACAGGTAGTTTGGTTGTTAACTATTCTGGCCATGGTGCAGAACAACTTTTAAGTGCTGAAAGAGTTTTTAGATCAGAAGATATTCCTGGTTTAACTAATGCAATGCGTCCAACAATTTTTGTAACGTTAACTTGTTCTTTTGGTAGATATGATGATGATTTAGATCAATCAGGTGCAGAGAAATTATTGCTTTATCCTTCAGGCGGCGCCGTAGCCTCTTTCACTACTACCAGAGTTGTTTACACAAGTAGCGGAACAAACAGCGCTAATAACTTCACGCTTAATATAGATTTGTCGAAAAACATGGTAGAACCTGACATAGATGGTTTACCAAAACGCCTTGGCGACATATATTTGGATACGAAATCAACCGAATTTGGTGCCGCTGAAAACAGTCGTAAATTTATTCTTTTGGGCGATCCACTCATGAGAATTGGGTTAGGGCAATACCGTGCTAAAGTATCTGAAATAAACGGGCAGGCTGTTAACCAAGACTCTTCATTTACCCTGAAAGGCTTGGCTGAAGTACAGATTAAAGGCGTAATTCAGAATGCCGACAGCCAAGTGCTCACCAATTTTAATGGTGAGGTTGAAATCGAGATTTTTGATGCTGTACGCACCGTTAGAATGCTAGAGCGCGTTAACAGTGAAAGAGCCTGTAATCTGGATAACTGCTCTTATGATATTCAAAACGATTTATTATTTAGAGGAAGAGCTAGCGTAGAAAATGGGCTTTTTTCCGCTAATCTTATCATTCCCAAAGATATTAGTAACTCCGTTAGAAATGGCCGAATAAACTTATATGCGCAGACTACAAGTTCGGTTAAAAGCGCTGCAGGTTCTACCAATCAAGTGTTTTTTAGTGGCCTTGACACCAATGCCGCATCTGACAGTAAAGGCCCAGAAATTGAAGCTTGGTTGAACGACCCATTTTTTGTGGATGGATCAATAGTGAATAAAAGCCCTATCCTTTACTTAGAACTAGAAGATCCTAGTGGCATTAATACTACCGGCTCGGGTATTGGTCATGAGCTATCTGCCAGCCTAGATACAGATCCACCGCTCAATTTTGACTTAAATCGCTATTTTACTGGCGCATTAGATAATTTCAGTAAGGGCCAGGTTCAGTTCCCAATAGAGAATTTACCAGAAGGCAGCCATACTATGAAAGTTCGTGCTTGGGATGTTCACAACAACCTTTCTGAGTCAGAATTACGCTTTGAAGTACTGGATGAATCGGAACTAGTTGTTAGAAGTCTTTACAACTACCCAAATCCGATGAGCAATTTCACGCGTTTTGTTTTTGAGCACAATCAATCAGCAAAGCCTTTAAAGATTTTAATCCGAATTTTTACGCTAAGCGGAAAACCCGTTACAAAAATTGTTGAAGAACTCACCCCTTCAGGAAATTTTGTGAGCATTGAGTGGAATGGCAGGGATATTGATGGGAATGCCATAGCAAACGGCACTTATTTATATCACGTTGTTGTTCAATCTGAAAACTCAGGTACTCAGAACCGTTTTGAAAAAATTGAAAAACTCGTACTTATTCGCTAACAAAACAGAAGAATAAGTACTAAAGAACTTAATTAAACCTAAAGAAAACAAGCTATTGCAATAGATCAACGCTACAGCAAACATCTAAAAGCTAAAACTGAACACACTTCGTTAACACATGAAAACTACTATTAAAATATTCTTACTCAGTACCTTAATACTCACGGCATTTACGTCAGCTGTTGTAGCACAAGTTGGTATCACTGCGGTTCCTTTTCTTCTGATTGAACCCGATTCACGTTCTACAGCAATGGGTAATACGGGGGTTGCTGTAGCAGATAATTCTTCAGCTATGTTTTGGAATCCCGCTGGTTTAGCATTCCAAACAGGCAATGAAGTAAGTATAACCCATGCGAGTTGGTTACCAGGCCTTCAAACTGATGATATCTTCTACGATTACTTAGTTGGTAAATACGAAGTAGACGGTATTGGTACAATTGGTGCACATATCACCTTTTTAAACCTAGGAACCCAAACACGTACCAACGAGCAAGGCCAAGAGCTTGGTCAGTTCAATAGTTACGAGATTGCAGGTGGTTTAGCCTATGGTTTTAAAATTAGTAACAATTTTGCGCTAGGAACAGCTTTCCGCTTTGTTTATAGCCGTTTAGTTCCAGACGGAATTTCGGTTGGTGGTCAAAATGCAGCAAGAGCGGGTACTTCTATAGGTCTTGATTTTTCTGGTCTATATCGTACCAATTCTTTTGATGTAGGTAGTATGAGTGCGCAAGCAAAATTTGGTTGGAATATCTCTAATCTAGGGCCTGGCGTGCAGTACTCTGATCAGGCTCAACAAGATCCAATGCCTGCAATGATGCGTGTTGGTACTTCTTTCAAACTTGATTTTGACGCCCAAAATAGCCTCACCTTTGCTACTGATATATCTAAGATAATTGCCAGAAGAAATTTAGTACAAATTGAAAACCCAGAAGTTGGCCAAGATTCTGTGCGTTTTGAGTACGTAAGCTCTTTTGAAGCTTTATTTAACTCTTGGGGAACATTTGAACGCTTTAATGGTTCTGAAACTATTCAGTTAAGTGCATTTGATCAACTTATGTTTGGTTTCGGTATGGAATATTGGTATCGAGATTTATTCGCATTACGTGGTGGTTACTACTATGAGGATGAAGAAAATGGTGCACGTAACTATACCACTCTTGGTGCAGGTCTACGATATGATATGTTTGGAGTGGATTTTAGTTATATCATTGCCGACGAGAACTCTCCTCTTGCAAATACCATACGCTTAACCGCACTAATCAAATTTTAAGTACGCACTTCTTTTGTCTAATTCAATCCTTGCTTTAAAAGCAGCCCACACACAATTGTTTGGGTTGCTTTTCGCTTTTTTCTTATTTCAGTACAATCCCATTGTAGCGCAATCATTACCTAAAGGCACTGGTACATTAAAAGTGCTAGCTGTAATGGTTGAGTTTGAAGAAGACGATAACGAATTTACCTCCGGAAATGGGCTATTTGGGCCTGGTTCTTTGCCATATATGGAAAATGAGGACATTAAAATAGATCCGCTTCCCCATAACTTCTCTTATTTTGATGCTCACCTTAGTTTTGCTAAAAATTGGTACTCAAGGGCTTCTAGTGGTCAACTAGACGTAGATTACACGCTTCTTCCTACCACCTATAAACTAAGCCTTCCGATTGCAGCCTATTCTCCCACTGGTGAAGAGTTTGATTTCGAATTGTTAGCAAGATTGGTAAAAGATGTATGGACAGCCGTAGATGAAGGCCCCGCGTTGAACTTGAATTGGAGTCCCGATGATGAAACCGCCTTAATAATCTTTCATGCGGGTGTTGGCCGAGATATTGAGTTAATCGGTACTATTTTAGACAAAACATTCCAAGATATTCCATCAATTTATATGTCTAGAAATGCGTTAAATAACTTTAATAGCATTATTAATCCAGATTTATTTAGCATAAAAAATGGGTCTATTCCCATTACAAACTCGCTAATTATCCCTAGAACATTAAGCCGTAGAGGTGAATTATTTGAAGAAGAACAAGTGGTTTCCTTCTCTATTAATGGTCTATTAGTAGCGTCAATTGCTAGTCATATTGGACTTCCCGATTTATTTAATTCAGAAAATGGACGCTCTGCCATTGGTCAATTTGGTTTAATGGACGGTGCTGGGTTTATTTTAAGCTATAACGGCCTCTTTCCACCGCTCCCTTCTGCTTGGGAACGTATGAAATTGGGCTGGGATACGCCTTTTGTAATCAATGGTAGAATGGGCGAGCAAATTGACTTACCCGCAGTTGGGCTAGGCCAGTTTAATAGTTCAATAGCTAAGTACGAGATCACAAAAGATGAATATTTTCTTTTCGAAAATCGATTTAGAGATGCAAAAGGTACAGGTGTTCGCCTAAGCTACCGCTTGCCTGATGGCTCTACTGCATCCCAACAATTCACAAATATTGATTCCGTATTCTCAGGCCAATACGCTGATTTCGATTCACTACTAATACGTGGTGTACTCACAGATGTAGATAATGCAGACTTTGCTCTTCCTGGCGGCTTAGATTATGGCAATGATCGAATACCAGGCACTGCTGATGATCGTGAGCTAAATGGTGGCGTTTTAATTTGGCACGTTAATGAAAGTATAATAAATGCTAATCCAACACGTGTCAATGCAGATGATCAAAATAGAGGAGTCGATTTAGAAGAGGCCGATGGAGCCCAAGATATTGGCTTTCCCTTAGCAGGTTCAATCGTAGATTTATCGTCTGGTCACGCGTACGATTTTTGGTGGGAAGGAAATGATTATAGAGTAATTACAGAAATTGACACTATTAGAAATTATCAAAATCGTTTTGGTCTAGATACCCGACCAAATAGCAACAACATTGCAGGTGGCGCCACTTTTTTTGAAGCTTTTGATTTTTCAGATAGTCAAGCAAATGCAAGTTTTAGGTATAGAAATACGGAAAGTTTAACCTTAGCGCGTACTTCAAGTCGCGAGCTAAATGCAGATATATTGGCTGCTGAATCAATAAATAGATTCGAAACCAAATCTTCCCTTAGATACTATGAGAATGCAAATCAGCGCTTGGTTACTACATTTACCAATAGCTCAGTTAGCGTTTATGATGCTAATAGCCCTGATATTTTTACGAATCTTGAAGTAAATGGCTCCATTTATTCAACCCAAATTGCCAACCCAATAATAGACGGAGCCTCTCCTTTATTAATTTTACTTTGGACAAGCGCAAATAGCACCCTGCACATAGATGCTTATGAAATTAAAGCAGATTTGAGCCTAACCAAAGAGTGGGAAAAAGCGTATTCCCTAAATCAAACGGCCTTACCAACTACGGTGCTTTCACAATCTGGTGCTTTTTTGAAAGACCTATTTGGAAACTTCAAACTTAATTTAGCTGATGGTTCTGTAGAAAATTCTGACCAAATTGAGCCCCTAATTTTGCGGGCAAATGAAGGTAGTACACTCACAATAACTAATGAAATTTTAAACGCCTTAAGCATTACTAAAGCCGACATTGTTGGAGCGTTAGCACTAAATGGTGGTGAAATAGCCCGATTTGCGTTATTTAGTTCAACAGCTACGTGGATTTTAAATGAACAAGGCGAATTAGTGAGGCAGTTATACCGAAATAATGATACAGAAGATCAAATAACTGAAGCTCTCATTCCCGCATACTCTTTACCTGCATTTTCTGACCTTTCAAAAGACGGGAATATTGACATCATTCAAGCCAACGGGAATGGTACAAAAATTCATGCTTACAATAGTTCAGGCACCGAGTTAGATGGCTTTCCTATATCATTGGCTCCTTATGATTTGATTATAAGTGGGCCTTTATTAATCACAGAAAATATTTCATCAAATAATTTCAACATTATTTTTGAAGCCACAAACGGCAAGAAGAATTACCTATTGTCTATCAATACCCAAACCGCAAAAATGCAGCCTCTTTTCCCGCTTACCATGGCTAGCCCAAACAGCGAAAATGCTATTCAAAATATGTCGGGAGCAATTGTTGTAGGTCAACCTGCACAAATTCACTTTTTGCGATATGACGGGGTTCTAGAACAGTGGCGCTTTAAAGAAGAGGTGCTTGCACTATGGGGTTCTGCTTTTGGTAATACCGATGACGCAGATTTTACCACACTACTGCAAAACACTGATGGAAATAACCCGAATATAGAAAGCATTCTTAATATAGATGAGACCTATAATTGGCCTAATCCGGTAAGAAATGGCCAAACCAGTATAAGATATCAAAGCAAAGCGGGCGCTACAATCTCCATCATTGTGGCACAACCATCGGGTAAAATTGTTTACAAAACAGATTTTTCTGTGGGTACATCTCTTCCTGAATCATATCTACTAACTACCACTAGCTGGTCTTCAGGGGTTTACCTTGTGAATGTAAGTGCTGCATTTAATGGACAAAGCCAGAAGAAAATCATTAAAATGGTGGTTGTTCAATGAAAATACGGCATTATTTAATTCTTACACTCATCCTTTTTATCCCCATTGTTGGATCTTCACAGGTGTTAAACCCTGCATTCTTCGATTATCCACAAAACCATATTGATTGGATGACCCTAGAAAGCGAACATTTTGAGATTCATTTTCAAAAGGGAAATGAGCAAAGTGCCCAAATTGTATCTCGTATAGCCGAAGAAATTTACAGCCCAATTACAGAGCTGTACCAATTTATTCCCAATACACGTATTCATATCATTTTAAGAGATCGGCAAGATTATGCCAACGGTGCAGCCTATTTCTACGACAATAAAATTGAAATCTGGACCTCTGCCCTTGATACGCCATTACGCGGTACCAGAGATTGGTTCAGAAATGTGATTACCCATGAATTCACTCACATTATTCAGGTTCAGGCCAGCATGAAGCGAGATCGCAAGATACCTGCCTGGTATTTGCAATGGCTAGAATATGAAGATGTAAGGCGTGCTGATGTGCTATATGGCTTTCCTACAGGTATTTTTACGATGCCACTATTAAGTATAAATATGCCTGCGTGGTTCTCTGAAGGAACAGCTCAATATATGAGAACTGGCCTAAATTACGACATTTGGGATGCACATAGAGACATGATTTTACGTACCAGAACGCTTTCTGGCACTACACTTTCCCTGACCCAAATGGGTAACTTCTCTTCAAATACTAGCCTCGAAAACGAGACTATCTACAACCAAGGTTATGCCTTTAGTACATGGATGGCTAGAAAGTACGGGGAAGAAATACTTGGAGATATTACCAGAGCTCTCTCCAATAAAGGCGTAAACCGTATAGAGAAGGCCATAAAATTTGCGACTGGCGTTGAGGGACAAAGCTTATTTGAAGAGTTTATAGCAGAACGAACGGCCTACTACAAGTCTGCAGTTTCTGCTATTTCTATGCCAGCACCAGACACCCTTCAAGGCCTTGGTTTTGCCAATTTTAATGCCACATTCACGGCTAATGGCACTGTTGTTGGGTATTTAACCAATGGTGGAAGTGATTACTTTCGGATACAAATGAAGGTAGACACACTTGAATCTGTAGGGGAAAAAGCCACATCTACCCTTTTATTAGATAAAGAAAGTAGCCTTTTTGGATCTGGCTCAAAACATAACTTTAACAGGAATACCTTAGGAAATAGTCATTTAGGTCATAGCCATACAGCGCAGAATGATGCGCTTTGTATGGAAAGCACAACCATTCTAAACCTAGTTAACGATGCTTTCTCTTTTAGCCCAGATGGTAAAAAAGTAGCGTATTCATTTAACTGGTTAAATAAACGCGGTGAATTTTTCAAAGATTTATATGTCTTTGATATCGAAAAAGATGAGCGTAGACGCTTATTTGATCTAGAAAAACCAGAGCGTCTAACCTATTCAGCTCGAGTTTATGCCCCAAACTGGCACCCAACAGAAGAAAAGCTCGTTGCTATAGCTAAGGGTGATAATACGCTAAATTTGGTACTATACGATTTAACAGCTAACTCTGGAAATGAAGCCATTGAGCAAATCACTGATTTCTTACATGGCGAGCAAATTTATGTACCAAAATGGTCGCCAGATGGCAATCATATTGTATTTGCCTTTATGGATGGGAAAGCACGGTACATACGTAGATTTTCAGTAGCAACTAGTGAAATTGAAACGCTTGTAGAAGGCGAAAATTCAGATTACCGAGATCCAACCTACAGCCCTGATGGCCAGTTTTTATATTATTCTTCTGACGAAACAGGTATTTTTAATATCTACGAAGTTAGGCTAGATGAAAAGGGCTTACCTATTAAAAGTAGCACCAAAACTCTTACTAACGTGTTAGGTGGCGCTTTTATGCCCGCTGTAAATAACGACAATGTGATCATTTGGTCTGAATATATTGCAGATGGTTATAAAATCATGAAATCTGATCTCGCTACCTTGCGCGCTGCTTCCCCTTCCTACAGCTTCTATGCGCCTAAAAACAGTGATAACTTCCGCACAAGTAGACCAACCGAAGAGGCATTTACGGCACTCAACAATTTTGATGATAGCGATTTATCGACATTTAGCAGCCAAGTTATGGCCGTTGCGGATACTGGAAAGTACGTTTACACACTAAAAACCCTGGCTGAAAGTAACGAACGGATTCTGCGTCCTTACGAAGAAACCTTCCTAAAATTTGCTTGGTATCCAGTTGTTAGGTTTGATAATTACAACAAGCCTAAAGGACAAAATGGCGAGCTACTAACTAATGGCCGATTTGGTGATTTAGGATACAATTTAGGTCGAGATTTTAAATTTGGCACTTATTTTGGTTCAAGAGAAGTAACTGAAAACCTGAGTATTTTTGGGGGCTTATTGATTGCTCCTGCATCTAGAGAGGCTACTAGCGTTGGTAATGCCATTTCCCCTACAAGGCTCACAGAATTAGATCGTGATTTTGTGCTTACTGCAGAATACAGAGGATTACCTTTTATAAAAAAAAGATGGTCTCCAACGCTTCAAATCAATTTATTTAATTTGAGACGTAATGTTGATAATGGGCTAAATATTGAAGAACACCCATGTACCTCTTGTGCGCCTGATACCACAACAGCAGATATTGCCTTCAATATTTGGCAAGCAGATATAAATCTGATTTCAAAGCTTAATCGATCGAATCTTGTACAGCTTGGCGTTAGTTTTAGCCCATTTAGGGTTATTACAGAAGGCTTTTTCTCTAGAGAGTTTAACCAATTTATACCTAGTAGTAGTGCAGAGTATTTCCGAGGAACTACCTACACCGCAGCCTATATCTACGATTTAATAGTTCCCTCAAGACATAGTGATATAAGTCCGATAGGCTTTAGAGGTTTTTTTAGGATGAATTACCAACCCTCCCAGCTCTTAGATAATTACCGAATTGAGAATGGTTCGCTTATTCCCGTTTTTCAACGTGAAAACAACGTCAGTTTTGAGGCTTTCACTCGCTATGGTTTCCCGATAAAAGGCAAAACAACAGGCCAGCTTTTCACGAGAGCCTTTAGCTACTTAAATGATCCTGAATCACTATTTTTTGCTGATTATTTTGGTGGAATCACTGGCTTGAGATCTTATCCATTTTTTGCACTTGGAGGAAATAGCACCGCCTTTAGTGTGCTCAGCTTAATTACACCAATCGATTCTGATATGGATTTTCAGCTTGGTCGATATCATGTAGACAAGATTTATGCCCGTTTCTTTGCTGAAACAGGTGCCGGTTGGGGCGCAGATTTAGGCTACAACGGTGCCCTTAGAACAGGCGTTGGTGCAGAACTTCGAGTAAATATGACTGGACAATATATTTTCCCTTCAAAATTTTTCATCTCCACAGCCTACGGTCTAAATGGTTTTGACGTTAACCTGAGCGATGAGTTTGTTAGTGACGCTAATAGACGAAATGTTTCATATGGCAGAGAATTACTCTTTCACTTTGGCTTCACCTTTGACTTCGACCTAAACTAGAGTTAAAAGTAACTAGAGTTAAAAGCAACTAGAGTTGAGAGTAACTAGAATTAAAGTATCTAAATTTACAGCAACTAGGATTTATAGCTATGGAAAATACCAAGTACCTACTTCTGAGCATTTTTTTAGTGTTTGGATTTCCTTTTTTTGCTACTTCTCAAAGCTTAGATGAACAGCTCCAAGCAGAGACTGGTTTAACGATATTATTGCCAGAAAAAGCTTCCAAATTTACGCTTGAAAGCCCAAAAGTAGCTTTAATTTATAAGAGTTTTGGCATATCGGAATCTTATAAATTAGATGACGAAAATGTGCTAAAGAGCCCAACTTTAGCGCCGTTCAAAAGACCTTTTCCGTCAATGGTTTATAGTGCTGTTATTCCTGGTAGTGCACAAGCCGTACACGGCAAATGGGTGCGAGCTGGGGTTTATGCTGCAATTGAAGTGGTTGGTATCATGCGTAATATTCATCATAACAATAAAGCAAAACGCCTTGAACAACAATACTATGATTATGTTGATCAAAATTGGAGTGTGGTAAACTATGCAAATTGGCTTATCGGTTACAACCAATATTATGGGAATAATGCTGGTTTGCTGGATGTTTGGAGACCAGGTGCCGCGCAAAATCCAACTTATACCAACTCTATGGACTGGGGCCAAGTAGATTTAGAAAAACTGCGACAATTAGAACGCAATAGCATCTATTTAACAACTCTTCCTGGTGGTGGAATCCAACGTGACTTAGCATTTAGCCATGTTGTACAAGATTTCGGAAGTCAACAATACTACGAGTTAGCCTCTAAGTATTTTCAATTTGCACCAGGCTGGAGAGACTTTAATGTAATGAGTACTGCTGAAGATATTGGACGAATTCAGTGGAATGTTGACACCATAAGTTCTTTGTCTGGCATGTGGTTAGAGGGGTCTTTACAAGCAGATAGATTTAATACCCAGTACAGGACCGCCTCTAACTGGATAAGTTTATTAATGATGAATCATATTATTTCAGCTTTTGATGGCTATTTTACAGCCAAGCTTGCTGGCAATAACTTGAAACTGCAAGCTCCTGTGGCCAGAAATGAGCTATTCACGCTCCGCCTAGAATTTTAAATCTTTATTCCTCTTTCCTTATTCATGATTAAAAAGCTATTTAAGTCTCCAAAGCTTTATATCTCATTGATTATAGCCACACTAATATCAGCTGCTATATTGTATCTGGCAGACACTATCATCTTCCCTGCTTATACCAATTATAATGAAGGAATCACCACACCTGACGTAACCAGAATGCATATTGATAATGCAGCAGAGTTATTGACAAACAGAGGTTTACGCTTTGAAGTTATAGACAGAAGAGCCAATGCGGCCTATCCTGTAAATTATATAATTGACCAAAACCCAAGTGCTGGGCAGTTAGTAAAACCCAATAGAAAAATTTACCTCAAGGTTAACATTGAAAACAGACCCACAGTAAATGTTCCTGAGTTAACCAATTTATCTTTGAGAAATGCCCGAATACAATTGGTTAATTATGGCCTTCAAATAGGCAGTATCAGTTACAAATCTTCAAGATATAAGAACACGGTTCTTGCCCAAAGTATTGATGCCGGCGATGAGGTAGAAAAAGGCAGCACTGTAAATTTAGTTATTAGCGACGGTCTAGGCGTTAAAATGATAACTGTGCCTGAATTGGTTGGGAAAAGTTTAACCGAAGCCCAACGATTAATCATCACTAGCGGCTTACGAATAGGCACGTACGAATATGTTGCAAATAAAAATGTTCCCGTAAATACGGTGCTCGCTATTTCTCCTGCAGACAAGCCCACCTTACTTGAAGGCACAGAAATTGATTTAATTATTGCAGAAGACCCAAATTTCAATGAAATTGATGAGAAATTTAGCATAAATGATAGCACAAAAAATCTACCTTCCCCAAATAACTGAATCATGCAAGAAATGGATTTAAAACTTCCCCTGATCGCGCCCTCAATATTAGCAGCTGATTTCACTAAACTTGATGAGCAGATACAAGCAACACTAAAAGCAGACATTCAATGGCTTCACTGTGATGTTATGGATGGCCATTTTGTGCCAAATATCAGTTATGGTGCTATGATTGTAGAAGCTGCACATAGAAGCGCTGGCGACGAAGTTTTCATTGACACACACTTAATGATAGAAAATCCAGATCAGTTTATCGAAAGCTTTGTAGACGCCGGCTCAGATATGATAAGCGTACATTTTGAAGCCTGTAGAAATCTGCATCGAACCATACAACTTATTCGTTCTCATGGTGTTATGGCAGGGTTAGCTATTAATCCTCACACCAGAGTCGACGTTATTATGCCCATATTAGATGATCTAGATATGGTGGTTTTGATGAGTGTTAATCCCGGTTTTGGTGGCCAAAGTTTTATCGAGTCAACCTACCAAAAACTCTATGAGTTAATTGAAATTAGAGATAAACACAATGCCGACTTTCTAATAGAAGTAGATGGTGGTGTTACGCTCGAGAATGCAGGTATGATTGCTCAAGCAGGCGCAGATGTATTGGTTGCTGGCTCTTCTGTGTTCAAAGCTCCAGATATTACTGAACGAACCAAAGCCCTTACGAACGCAGCAATCACTGGTAAAGGTTATTACGTTTAAACCTCCTTATTATTTACGCATAAAACCTACTTTATGACCATAGATAACGATTCAAACACCATTCAAAAAACCATTGAAATAGACCATGTTGAAGCTGTGCTAGTGTATGGCGTTCAAGAGCGCAATATTTCGCTTCTTGATAGACAATTCCCAAACACAAGAATTACCGCTAGAGGAAATCAAGTTAAGTTGCTTGGGCCTGAAGTTGACACAAAAATCCTTGAAAAGATTTTACAAGAAATTCAACAACTTGCTAAAAGAAATGGCCAAGTAAGTGAAGTAGATGTTCAAACCGTTATAGCCTTACACGATAATAAAGTAGTTCAGCCAAATAACTCAGTGCTTTCTAAAAAGGTTTCTTCTGTAGATGTTCCTATTTTTGAGAATTCTAGAGTTTTTTACAAGCAACCAGACGACATAATAACTTTTAACTATCAAAGCCAACCTATTGTCTGCAAAACTGCAGGGCAGCGTGAGTTAGTTGAGGCTTCCCAAAAAAATGACATTCTTTTTGCCCTAGGCCCAGCGGGTACTGGCAAAACCTTCGCTTCGGTTGCTATCGCAGTTAGAGCTTTAAAAGAACGCAGTGTACGACGCATTATTTTAGCAAGACCTGCCGTTGAAGCAGGCGAGAATCTTGGCTTTTTACCTGGTGATTTACGAGAAAAAATTGATCCTTATCTCCGTCCACTATATGACTCTTTAGAAGACATACTTGAGGCGGGAAGGTTAAAGATGCACATGGAAAAGAACATCATTGAAATTGCGCCTTTGGCTTATATGCGAGGAAGAACACTTAGTGATGCATTTGTTATTCTTGATGAGGCACAAAACACAACATTTGCCCAATTAAAGATGTTTCTTACCAGAATTGGTAAAAACAGTAAGTGCATAATTACGGGAGATATGACACAAACCGATCTACCTAGATCTCAAAAATCTGGTTTGTCTGCTATGCCAAAAATGCTAGCAGGTATTGAAGGCATTTCTTTTGTTCACCTAGAGCAGACAGATGTATTGCGACACAGCTTGGTTCGCAAAATAATTGATGCCTATGACCGCTATGAAAACAACGAACAAAATGAGTGATAAACTTCAAGAGCTATATAATTATTTAGTTGAAAAAACCGCCATTAAATCAGTTGATACGGCCATAGTTCTTGGCTCTGGTTTGGGTGGTTTTGCTCAAGAGCTATCAGAAGTAACCGAAATTGCCTACGAAAGTATTCCAAACTTCCCTAAAAGTACCGTAAGCGGTCACAAAGGCTCTTTACTTTTCGGGAAAATAGAGAATAAGCTTGTGCTATGTTTTAGTGGTAGATTTCATTTTTACGAAGGCCATGACGCGAAAAAAACCCAACTGCCTATTCAATTGGCTCACGTCTTTAAAGCCAAAAAACTGGTTGTAACCAATGCAGCTGGAGGAATTAATGAAACCTTCAAGCCAAGCGATATTATGGCTATACGCTCTGTGATGAATCCACTTGGAAAAGGAAAAGTGCTAGGTTTACCTAAATTTTCAGCTAATAACTGCAATCAATTTGAGCAGCTTTTAGCCAAAGCAGAAGCGTTGTCAATTCCCATTAAAAGCGGAAATTACTTATATGTAACGGGTCCTAACTATGAAACTGCCGCTGAGATTCATGCATTCAGAAAAATGGGTGGAGATGCTGTGGGTATGAGTACTTTTGCGGAATTAATGGAAGCAGAGCGCTTAGAACTGCCCTATTTTGCTTTTTCTTTGATTAGCAATATGGCCGCAGGCATGACAGCAGGGAGGTTGGATCATACAGAAATAAAAGAAATGGCAGATCGAAGGATTAAAGAAGTTAATAAGCTAGTTAAGGCCATCATAGCACTAAATTGAGATAACGCTATGGATGCTTGCAATAAAGATGCACACCGTGTAATTATAACCGCGGATGATTATGGTGCTATGCGTTGTATAGATAGGGGTATTCTTGAGGCTGTAAAAGCAGGTTCCGTTAGTTGTGTATCTGTAATGAGCAACTTCGATAGATTCGATATGGCAATGGACGATCTAGATACAGTGCTATTTCAAAACAATGAATCTGTGGGAATTGGTTTACACCTAAATCTCACGGCAGGCGCTTCAATAACTAGAAATAATGGCCTTACTACTACTAATGGGTGCTTTCTAAACGCCAACACACTGCTAAAGAAAATTGATAACCTAAGGCTAGATCAGGTAGAAGCTGAAATTGAAGAACAATTAAATCGGCTCAGAACACGCGTAAAAAAAGTAGACCATATAAGCCACCACATGAATATAATGTGTCTACATCCTAAATTTTTTGAGCTACTAATCAAAATTGCTAAACAGCACAATTTACCGGTAAGAAATCCCCACTCCATGAGTTTTGATCAAAGCGTGAAATTAGGCCTTCCTCCTATTAAAAGAGCGATAGCTAAAAGATTGCTAAGTTCAGTATCAACAATTATTCAAAAACCAAGTTTGCTACCTACCTTGGTTAATATGAGCGATACCAAACAATTACTGGGAAAACTTGAATCTGAAGGAATTAAAACGACCTCACGTTTCTGTGACTTATTTTATGGGCAGCCTAGTTTTGAGATATTAAAAAATACTTTTTCTCATTTCAAAAAGAATGAACATACCGAAATAATGACCCGTCCTGGTTATTTTGAACATACGGAAATGATCCCAAATGGCATTGACCCCTCTTACTTAGCTAAAAGACAGCGTGAGTTATCAACACTACTACATCAAAATTTCCATTCTCTTTTTGATAAAAATATGGTATTAACTGCCGGTTTTAGCGTATTATAATGAATTGTCATATCTTTTTTGATATTATCCACCAATTATAAACATATACTGTGGATATTCTTAATAATTACATAACATCATTATCACATTGTACTAGGTCATTAACTATAGCAATGTTAGCGGTTCTATGTACTTTTTTTATAGTTGAAAGTAGTTTTGCGCAGCAACCGATAATTAACTCAAATCTCAGCCAGATTAGCTACACATCATTGGGTAATTATCAAAAAGAAACGCTTCAAACCCAATTACGCTATCAGAGCTTAGCTCAAATAAGAAATCTATCTGTATATGATGGGGGAAATCTAACAAAATACGAGCGTAGATATCTCTTATCAGAAAATTATAGGAAAAAAACCATACTGCTTACCTCAGCATTAATTCTTTCCTCATTTTCTTTTGATATATACCTGCGAAGTGCCGCAAAGAAGCAGCGTTACAATAGTTTAGATTGGTATCTAGACCGCACAAATACAATAGGTGAGTATCAAATTGTTTTGAAAACTATTGGGTCTACCCTAGCTGCTGGATTACTTCTTCAAAATAAGAAACTGCAACAGACGAGTCTAAATAGCATACGATCTATTGTGGTTACAAAGCCTATATCAGATTTAAGTAAGCGATTATTTGGTAGGTCGAGACCCAAAGAAGAGCGTGGTAACATGAACTTTAACCCTTCCAGATCTGGTACAGACCCAAACTACAGGGCTTATATTTCTGGTCATACAAGCACTGCATGGGCTCTTGTCACACCATATGCTGAAGCATACTCAAGGTGGCTATATATTCTACCACTTTCTACTACAGTAGCACGGCTTTATTTAGATAGACATTGGGTATCAGACGTTGTTGCTGGAGCTGCTGTTGGCTTTTTTGCTGGCTACACGGCACACCATGGTAGTAGGTATAATATTCGACTTACAGGAAATGGTTTAATATTTCAGTTTTAAGGTGTTCAGATAACTCTTTTGTCAAATCATATTTAGTTTTTGGTAGATAACTCAAAAACTAATAAGCTTTAGTATTTTAAGTCTGAATTAACTGATTTGTGCAAATCCAACTTATGAAGAATTTAATCTTATTTATTTTTACGTGTTTATTTGTAATGCTAATTTTAGATGCACAAGCTCAGTCTATAGACACGACTAGTAAAACAAGGCCTAAAGTTGGATTAGTTTTAAGCGGAGGTGCTGCTAGAGGTTTTGCCCATATAGGGGCCTTAAAAGTACTAGAAGAAGTAGGGATAAGACCTGACTACATTACAGGAACTAGCATGGGCAGTATTATTGGCGCACTTTATTCTGTAGGGTATTCAGCTGCTGACTTAGACAGCTTATCAAGATCACTAGACTGGGTCTTACTTTTCACTGATGAAGTTGATCATAGATTGCTTAGTATTCAAGACAAAATTTGGGATGGTCGCTTCTTTTTAAACTTTCCTGCTTCAAGTGAAGATGGAATTCAACTGCCTAAAGGTCTTATTGCTGGTCAACAAATATCCATATTGTTAACTAATTTATTTTGGCCTTACCTAAATATCAACAATTTCAATGACCTTCCGATTCCTTTTGGATGTGTAGCTATGGATTTAGAAACAGGTGAAGCAGTCTTTATGCAAAATGGGTTTATCACTGATGCTATTAGGTCTTCCATCTCAATTCCAACAGTATTTATGCCAAATTTAGACTTACGTAGCAACCAAGTTCTTGTAGATGGTGGTTGGGTTACAAATTTACCTGTCACTGATGCAATTAGAATGGGTGCCGATATTATAATAGCTATTGACGTATCTACTGATTTACATAAGCGAGATAAGATTAAAAACTTAATTGATGTATTTGAACAGACTAGTAAATACAGAACTATAGAGCTAAATGAAATTGAACGTTCACACGCAGATATTATCATAGAGCCCACAGCTAAATATTTTGGAGCACAAGATTTCACTTCAATTGATACGTTAATTTCTAGTGGAGAATACGCTGCAAGAGAAAAAATTGACGAGTTAAAGCAATTAGCTGAAAGGATTAATAAAGGAAAAATACCTGCTGTTAGGAAGGCTTCAATAATAAAAGATGATCAACTAAAGCCTATATATATTTCTAAAATTACTACCAATTCCATAAATTCTGATGACGACTTATCATCATATACAAAGCTATTTGAAAGTTATAGAAACAGACTCATTTATCCTGCTGATATTGCAGAATTAATAAACACCTTATACGCCAAAGGCGATTTTATATCTATCAAGCATTTAATTTACCCTGATGAAGATTCTGAAATGAATGGATATCAAATACATTTGCAAGTAGAAGAGAGAACTAAAGGTGAGTTTCGTGTTGGGCTAAGGTATGACGATGAAACACAAGCAGCCATCTTATTGCAAGCGAATTTGAATAATGTACTTATACAAAGATCAACACTATCTGCTACGTTTAGACTAGGAGAGGATAAATTATATCAGTTACAACACACGCAGTTAAATTCAAATGAGTGGCTAGGTTATCAAATAAGTACTGAATATCGTTCTAGAAGTTTCTCAACCTTTAAAGACCGACAAAGAACCTCAGATTATAGATTAAATCAGTTTACAAGTACTATTCAGATTAGAAGTCTACTACGAAATAAATTATTAATGAGTTTTGGTTTACGTGTTGATGCTTATGACGTAACCAATCCATTAAATTTTGATTTATTAGGCTTGCCTGCAAATGATGAAATGCTGAGTATCCAATCAGTGCTTTTTTATGACAATCTAGACAGAATATGGTTTCCTAAATACGGTCAACGCTTTGTTTTGCAATACAATGCTAGCAATAAATATTTATATAATTCAACTGCGTTTTCTCACATTCGATTTAATCATACAAGTAGAAATACTATACAAGATGTGTGGACTATAGGCTCAGACATTCACGCTGTCAGAACAACTGGTTCAGCAATTCCGCCAATGTTTTACGCTTTTGCTCCCACGGAAGAAGTTGGCATAAATATGGATTATATGTTTTTTTATGGACAAAAACGCCAGAGTATAAATGGCAGGAATATGGTAATCGTTAATTTATTGTCTCAATTTAACCTTACTAGAAAAAATAATATTAGTATTCACTATTCATTAGGGAATAGTTTAGATAATTTTGACACCGATTTTTTACAAAACACCTTTTTGCAAGGCTATGCAGCCAGCTATGGTACACATACATTTTTAGGACCAATACAAATGATTTTTGGCTTTCAGAAAAACAAAGAATTAATATGGTCTTTAAGAGTAGGTTACCCGTTTTAGGCGCAACCTACTTTAAATTTATTGCTTGGTTTTACTACGCTTTTTCGCTAGACCAGGCCATATATCCGCCTAATAAATTACTTAAATCTTCAAAGCCTTTACCTGCTAGATAGCTACAAGCTTTCATACTTCTTACACCGCTTCTACAATAAATTAGATACTTTTTTGTAGGATCAAGATTTGCTGTTTCAGATGTAAAATCGACACCATTAACATCTATGAGTTTTGCGTTTGGCACTGAACCTTCTGCAAATTCTTCAGCTGTTCTCACATCTAAAACTACCGTGTTAGCGTCATTAGCGGCTCTTAGTTTTTCAAAATCAGCTACGTTAAGCTGTTGAATTTCTGTTTGATTGTTTGATTTTCCAAAAAGATTAAACATTTATTAATATATTTTTTAGTTATGATTAAAGTAAAGAGTTAGGACAAACATATTCTGTTTTTGGAAGACCAATTTCTTTTAATTGTTTAAATCCACCTTCAATATTAACCAGATTATTGTAGCCTGATTTTTTCCAGATAGATGCTGCAATAACAGATCGATAGCCACCCTGACAATGTAAATAACTAGGTGTTGAAGATTCAAACTCATAGTCAGATTCATTAATCCAGTCTAAAGGTTTATTAACAGCACTTATAATATGTTCTGATTGAAATTCAGTTTGTTTTCTAACATCAACTATTGGTATAGTATCATCTTTTGCTAGTATGGACTGAAATTTCTCTGCCGGTATTGACTCTATAGAAGCCGCATCAAAGCCAGCCTCTATCCATGCTTCTACTCCACCCTTGACGTACCCTAGTGTATTATCGTAGCCCACTCTAGATAATCTGGTTATTACCTCGGCCTCTCTACCAGCTTCAGCAACAATAATAATCTTTTGTTTAATATCAGTAATTAAAGTGCCCACCCAAGGAGCAAAACCTCCATCAATACCTATAAAAATAGAATTTGGAATATGAGCTATACAAAAATCTGCTGCACTACGAGTATCTAGAACTAGCACATCTTCTGAAGAAAGGACAGATTTAAGTTTATCAGATTCTATCGGTTGTAAACCCTTTGACAGTACTGAGTCAAATGACTCGTATCCATTTTTATTCATGGCCGCATTTTTCGCGAAATACTGTGGCGGCGGTTTTAAACCATCGAGTAGTTGTGCTATAAATAGTTCTTTGGTGGTAGCTAGAAGACCATAATTGATCTTTTTTTGATTACCTAGTGTATCGAAAGTTTCTTTGCTCAGATTTTTGCCACAAGCTGAACCAGCTCCGTGTGCAGGATAAACCATTACACTATCTGGCAAAGGCTTAATTTTATCATTTAAAGAATCGTAGAGCATAGCTGCTAAATCAGCCTCTGTTAGACCACTTTTTATGGCTAAATCTGGTCGACCAACATCACCAATAAAAAGAGTATCACCCGTAAATATGGCATACTCCTTATTGTTTTCATCCAATAGTAGGTAAGTTACACTCTCTAGGGTATGACCAGGAGTATGTAGAACTTTGAGTTTGATATTGCCTAATTCAAAAATTTCACCATCTTTAGCTACATGACAATCGAAATTAGTTTGAGCAGTAGGACCATATACTATGGTTGCACCAGTATTTTTTGCAAGATCTAGGTGTCCTGATACAAAATCAGCGTGAAAATGCGTCTCAAAAATAAATTTAATCTTCGAGTTCGCCTTTTTTGCACTATCTATGTATTGTTGTGTTTCTCTTAGTGGATCAATAATGGCCACTTCACCGTTACTTTCAATATAGTAGGCTGCTTCTGAAAGACAACCTGTGTACAATTGCTCTATTTTCATAATCTTAAGTAGTTTAGAAAAGACCTTTGGTTACGCTTCATACTTTTTCTCATAGTATTTCTTTGTAAAATAGCCCGTCAATAGCGATGCTAGAATGAAACACATTATGTAATTAAAATAGCCATTAATAAAACTTTGTGAAACAGCTATTTCAGATGAAAAATAGGCTGATGACCATTCGCTATTTTTTTGTTTTAACTGTACTTCCAGTTGATAATTTCCGTCGCGTAAATTCATATATACAATATCTTGTAATTTAATTCTTTCAATTAATTTATACTCATTATCAAAACCTTTTAACCTATATCTGATTAAATGCGAGGACATATCATAGTAATTTGGTATATGAATGTTGAAATTATAAAGCACATTCGTTTTTATAAAATCTTTAGTAATAACGTGATTAATTATTGCTGTTGGTGGAAGTAAATTAACTTCATCAAATTTAAGCCTATAAATAGATAACCCCTTGTCGGTTCCAATATAAATATCCCCATTAACCATTTCTTTCAGAGCACCTCTATTAATTTCGTTACTTAATAAACCATCACCAGTATTAATAACACGTACCTCGTCAAATTTTGCACTTATAATATAAACACCTTTATTTGTTCCTAGCCATAAACGTTCATATCTGTCTATAATTAATGCATATACAGACATGTCTAACGGTATACCATTAATCTCTATTAATTTATTATCGTCGTCATTCTTACCATTCCAATAATACAAACCGCCAAGTGTTCCTACTAAATAGCCATTATCATACTCAATTAAAGTATAGGTGCTTTTAGACATATTTTGGTCATCATTCACGCCAGTAAATATTTCTTCTAGAGTATTTGCATCAACAATCCCCCTATTAGTTAATATTATTAAATTGGTATCGTAATATATTCGACGAGCATAATAACTCTTATCAAGAATGTTAATTAGGTCTTTATTATTATTATATGAACTAACTATATCAAGATAGTTTTCAATATAAAATAAACTATCATTTTTTACTAAAACATCAGAAACCACATTTGGCTCATCAACTATAGTCTGAAAATGCAGATCATTACTTATTAGATGCAATCCAGAATTATGACCAGCTATCCAAATTTCATCTTTTTTAGAATCTTGAAATGTTGTAGTTATCCTTTTAAAAGGTGTTTCTGTCTTATTTATTTGAAAATTTTTAAACACCTTATTTTGAATTATTTGATAGGAACCAACTAAGCCTATAAAAATACTTCCATCATTAAATTGATTGATAGCGGTCACTTCATTTTTTTCAATACCGTTCTTTTTGTCATAATGTCTGAGCATAAAGCTATCAATTTTTTTTAGTCCTTTGTTTGAACCAATCCAAACGACATTTGTATTATCAACAAAAAAGCGATTAACCCATTGTTCATTATCAAAATCAGTTGAGTATACCATTTCAAGTTCACCTGATTCATTTGCAACAAAAAACTGATCATTACTTATAATATACAAGTTATCATTCTCTGTTTGATAAACCTGTACTAATGATTGCATATTCGTTCTAGATTTAATCTCAATATTTCTTTTATGCGAGATATTAAATGATTTATTGTCAGTTCTATAGAACTTATCTGGGTACGTTACAATGCTTTGATTTGTATATACTTTATCATTTAAAATCAATTCTACACCATTCGCTATCCAACTAGGTGTTTCAATTGAATCAAATATTAATTCACTATTATTTAAGCCAATACTAAAAACGCCTTTTGTAGTATATAATGTGAAATTATCATCATAAATACCGGCATTAAGAACTTCAGTGTCATTGATATCAGTAGTGATCCAAGAATCCTTATCTATGTCATATATTGTAAGAAACCCACTTTTAGCTATTAAGCACAACTGCTGTTTTTTACTATCAAAAACAGATACAAGAAAGTCATTTCTTAAAAACGGATGATCTATTGTAGTCCATTCTGCATTTTTATAAGAGAATAACTTAAAAGTCTTGTCTCTAATGTAACCTAGAACAAGTATCTGTTCTTTTACTTCATTGTAATGAAGCCTTGAATACTTGTTATTTGGAAATGACACGCCATTAATTTCTGATAGTGAATTCCAGCTCTGACCATCAAAATTATTCAAGGCCTTATCAGTGATTACCCAAATTTTACCCTCAGGTCCTTGTATAATATCATAGACCATATTGCCTACAAGCCCTTGGTCTTCACCAAAGCTGTCCATTAATATAGATTGAGCTAAAAGCTTATTACTACTAAATGCTAAGAAGCAGAGGCACAATAATGGTACGTTCCTAAAATCCCTAATATTCATCGAATCCTTACTAATAATCAATTAAGAGACTATAATAGTAAAGATTCTAGACTTCTATAAACGACTAACTTAGCCTTTATTCAAAGAATCAATTTTTTTTCCGATTTCTTCTGCTTCAGCGGCTTTTAAATCACTTTTTGCTCTGTCAATCGTAGATAGTTTAAAGGACTCTTCTTGCAGTTTTTGGTATTGTTCCTGTAAAATATCTACTTCCGATTTCTTCTTAAAAAGACCAAACATAGCTAAACCTATTAAATAAAATTTGGATGAGTTTGTGTTGTTAGCCTAACCTTCATTCAATTAAAGAAGTTCCTATTTGTTAGTAATGCTTAGGTAACAAGATTCGGCCCCTTTCAATGGATAAAAGATCTTTCTTCTCCATTTGTTTAAGCAACCTTGAAATAACCTCTCTCGAAGAATTTAGCTCATAGGCAATTTCTTGATGTGTAAGAATTAGTTCACGTGTACCCGTAACCTCCACTTTATTATATAAATAGTCTAAAAGTCTTTCATCTAATCTTTTGAAGCTAATAGAGTCTATCACATTTAGTAGTTCTTCAAACCGATCTTGATAAATACGCATTACAAATACTTTCCAACTTTGATACTTAACCATCCATCTGTCCATTACATCTATCGGTAGCATAATTATGACGCTGTCTTCTTCGGCAATAGCTGTTACATCACTTTTTTTATTCGCAATACAGCAGGTCAACATCATTGCACAGGTCTCTCCTTTTAAAATATGATATAAGAAGATCTCGTTGCCTTTTTCATCTTCTCTAAGCACTTTAATAGATCCGCTCAGAATTAGAGGCACAACTCTGATACTGCTACCCTTTTGTGATAGAACTTCACCAGATTTAATTTCTTTAATTACCGCTATTTCGCATATCTCAGTAAGTAATGCTTCGTCAGTAAATAAAGGGTAGGCTTTTGCTAATTGCTCTTTATCCATGCTTCTTTAAATTTGATCTATATTAGAGAATATTTTATAATATATAGCTATAGAGTACGCTTTTTTAGCCAAAAAAAGCCATTTACCTTTCGATAAATAGCTTCCTAAAATAGATCCCCCAATGCGCTATTTAACTAACCCAATAAATTGACAACGTATGTCAATGCTTAGAGCAATTGGTTAAATAGCCTAGAAAAGTGACTATAAGGTTACCTTTGATTCGTCACTGGGGTTAAGATCATAAAGCGATGAGACCGTTGCTTGTACTGTTTTGTACCAGTCAGCTCCAAAGTCTTCATTAATTCGATAGAAGGCACCATAGTCAGGCTTACGCATTCCGTATTGCCAATCTTGCGTCTTAGACTTAAATACTGGGTCAAATTTAAGCAGTTCGTGGTATACTAGGATCTCTTTTGTTGCGTCATCTAGCATATCCCAAACCTCACCAGATATTTCTATCAAGTAATCATTTCCCGAGTAATACTTTACTTCTCTTGACGCCTTTATAGCTTTAGCAGCCATTTTTTTAGATAGATTTGGATAGACCAAAAAATAGCCAATTTCAGCAGGACCTAGATCTAGGTCGTGTTTTTCAAAAATTTTTGTAGCTATCGCTTCAATTTCTGGAGATTCAAGTAGTTGCTTCTCGTTTGAACCAACAACATCTTCACTATTTAATACGGTTTCTTGACTCATTTGTATTTTAACTTTGCTTAATTGCGTTAATAATTCGTTTTAATGTCATATACATGATGCCTTCAGCTGAATGATTACTCATACCTTTTACCGCTTTATCTGCATCAAGTAGTGCTTCCATAATTTTTGGTAAAGCCTGTATAGGAATTCTTTGAGCTTCTGCCCAAGTTCTTTTCAATATCCAGCTATTCATGCCTGTTTCTTGAGCAACTTGCTGTTGGCTCATTCTTCTATGCATAAACATTTGAACTTGCCATATTTGTGTGAAGGTCGAAAACAGCAGGTAATTTAACTTAATGATCTCTCCTGCTGCATTAAAAAGCTCCATTTGCTGTTTTGCCATCAACATTGCCTTTTCAAGATTTACCGATAATATGGCATCTTTAATCTCAAATAAGGTGAAAGATTTATGCTGTCCAACAGCTTTTTTAACAGCATCTACAGATATTTGCTGTTCCTTGCCAACATAACTAATCAGTTTATCAATTTCTGCTGTTAATTGAACTAAGTCATTGCCACTAAGTCCCCATAGTAGCTCTGCAGCCGCAAAATCAATAGAGCGATTATGGTGATTTTTCACCCAATCTAATACCCATTGTGTTAACTGATTTTCTTGAACTCTTTCAGCAGCAAAAAATAGCTGCTTAGCATTAGACTTTGCTAAATACTTACCAATGGCACTTCTTTTATTTATTGCTTTTGCATCTGATAAAAGTAAAATGGTAGAAGGGTTTGGCGATTTAAGATAGTTTAGCAGTAAATCTTGACCTTCCTTTGCTTGAAAACCCTGCACCTGTTGAAGGTTTTTCACCAATACAACTCTTTTATCGGCCATCATTGGAAACTCACGAACAGCGTTAATAAGTTTCTCAATGCTTATATCTTCACCGTAAAGCAGGCTGTAATTAAAGTCTCTTAACTCTTCGGGAATGATAGTCTTTGCATAGCCCAATACCCTATTGACAAAAAAGTCTTCTTCACCTGCAATAATATAAATGGGTAATCTAGTTGCAGATTTAATGGAGTTCAAAAAGGTGTTGAACTCCTGCAGTGAATTAGTAGTATTTTTTGAGTAGGCCAAACTATGAATCCAGCTTTAAGGCGTTAATCTTCCCATCATTCTAGGGAAAGGAATGGTTTCTCTAACATGCTTAATACCACACATCCAAGCAACAGTACGCTCTAAACCTAAGCCAAAGCCTGCGTGAGGTACACTTCCATATCTTCGAAGATCTAGGTACCATTCAAAAGTGGTAGTATTTAACTGGTGTTTATTAACCATTTCCATTAGTAAATCCATGTCATCTTCGCGCTGGCTTCCACCAATAATCTCGCCATATCCTTCTGGCGCAAGAACATCCATTGCTAAAACAACCTTTGGATTCTGCGGATCGCGTTTCATATAGAAGGCTTTTATCTCTGTAGGGTAATGCGTTACAATGATAGGCGAATCATAGTGCAGCGTTAAAATGGTTTCATCACTTCCACCAAAGTCATCACCCCATTTGGTATTTAGGGCTGCTTCTTTCCACTGTGGGTAATTCCTCAAATCTTCCTCAACATCAGTAATTCTAGCATTAATTTGCTGATTACGTCTATCTATTTGAGTTTTTCGATATTTTTTTGCCTGACCATATTCTGTTTTTAGAGCAGTAAGTTCTGTTTCTAGCTCCTCTTTTTCTTTGAGTCTATCAGTAGTCATACCGTCCATTAGCTCACGAGTCTTATCACTAGCAAGTAAGTTAGCCGCATCTGTGTAAGTGATTCTTGTAAATGGATTATTCGCAATTTTTTGCAGTATTTGAGTATCTCTTTCAAGAATAGATAACTCATCAGCTCTCCTTGCTAGAACCGTAGTTATAATATGTTTTAGCATGGCTTCGGCTAAATCCATATTCATTGGCAAATCATAGAACGCCATCTCTGGTTCAATCATCCAGAACTCAGATAAATGTCGCCTAGTTTTGCTTTTTTCTGCCCTAAAGGTAGGACCAAAAGTGTAAATTTTATTCAGAGCCATGGCCAAAGCTTCACCATAAAGCTGACCTGTTTGTGCTAAATATGCTTTTTGATCAAAAAACTCCGTTTCAAATAGTGTAGATGAGCCCTCTGCTTCATTAGCTGTAAAAATAGGGCTATCCATTTGCACAAAGCCACGATCTTGGAAAAAGCTGTGAATGGCAAATATGACTTCATTTCTGATTCTCATGATGGCCCACTGACGCTTAGAGCGAAGCCACAAATGTCGTCTATCCATTAGAAACTCTACACCATGTTCTTTAGGCGTAATCGGATAATCCTTGGCAATTTGATAAATACTCAAGTCTGTGAGATGTAACTCTACGCCACCCATGCTACGCTCATCGGCAACAACTTTACCGGTAATTTGGATAGAACTTTCTTGCGTTAGTGAGTTCGCTTTTTCCCAAATATCTTCAGAGACATCCTCTTTTGAGATAATACACTGGCAAATTCCAGTACCATCTCTGAATTCGAGAAAATAGAGCTGCTTAGAGCTTCTGTAATTATAAACCCATCCATGAAGATTAACTTCGGTATCGATGTGTTTTTGTAGTTCATTAACGTAAATCATACTGGTAATAATTTTGGCTAAGAGGAATATAAGTTATGCTTCTGTTGGAATTAAACGAGCTTCTGAGAAACTCTTGGTATCAAAAAATTCTTTACTAAATGATAGCACATCTTTGGCGCTAACATTGTCGATTCGTTCTGATAATTCATCCAAACTAACCCATCTTTTAAAGTAGAGCTCAGATTTGCCTAAACGCATCATTCTATTGCTCATACTCTCTTGGCTTAGTATTAAACTACCTTTAAGTTGCTGTTTAGCATCATGAAATTCATTTTCGGGAATAAGGACTGTTTGCAAGCTTTCAAACTCTTTATACACTAATTCTCTAAGATGATCTACATACTCTTTGTCAGTACCCGCATAAACACCAAATATGCCTGTATCTTCATAGGCTTGGTTTATAGTGCTTATGGCGTAGCAATAGCCGTGCTTCTCTCTAATATTTTGATGCAATCTACTACTCATACCAGCACCAAGCACGGTATTGGCTAGCAATAACTTATATCTATCGTCATCAGATATCGACAGGCTTCTTTTGCCCAAGACATAATAGGTTTGCTCAACATCTTTTTTCAGTTTGAGAGAAAATGGTGTGTACGGTGTCAAGGGAGAACTTATTTTTTGTTCATTATCACTTGATGCCTTGTCAAACATTTTGCTTACTAGCTCTACTACTTTTTCATGGTTTGCTTTACCGGCCAAGGAAATAGTTAAGTTCCATGGTTGATAATATTCAGTCATATATCCATAAAGCTGATCGCGTGTATAGGCCTTTATAGTTTCTTCATATCCAATGATTGGACGCCCGAGCGGATGGCCTTTAAATAAGTCGCCAACAAAACTCTCAAAAAGAACATCATCTGGCTGATCTTTATACATTTTGAGTTCTTCTAGTACCACTTTTTTCTCTTTCTCAAGCTCTTCAGCCGGGAAGGTTGGGTTCAGAACCATATCACAAAGTACATCAAGTGCAAGCTCTAGCTCATCATCTAGGCATCTCGCATAATAGCAGGTATGTTCATTTGAAGTGAATGCATTTAGGTAACCTCCGACACGCTCTAAACTTTGAGCAATCTGAAAATGATTTCTTTTAGAAGTTCCTTTGAACAACATATGCTCTAAGAAGTGAGTAATACCAGCTTGTTCTATACTTTCATTTCGGCTACCGGTTTTTACCCAGATACCTACTGATAGACTTTTTACACTTTCTACTTCTTCGGTTACAATGGTTAGTCCATTGGGAAGTACAGTTTTTGATACATTTTCCATAAAAACGATGCCTTAAATTCTAAGCGAGATAGGAACAAAAATAAAAAACGCCCTGACCGATAAATCAGCCAAGGCGTATAAATATACTAAAAGAGGCCTTAAGGCTTCGGTAACATTTGCTTACGAGATAGACGAAGTTTTCCGCCTTGCTCAACTTTAAGAAGCATTACTTCAAGTTCGTCGCCAATACTAATGAAGTCAGCTAGGTTGTTGACTCTTTCGTGTTGGTATTCAGAAATGTGAAGTAGGCCATCTCTACCTGGTGCAATTTCAACAAATGCGCCGAAGTCTTTAATAGCTTTAACAACGCCTTTGTAAACAGCACCTTCTTCGAGTTGACCAGTAATCATTTTGATACGTTGCTCAGCATCTTGTGCTTTTACAAGGCTATCAGCAGAAATGGTAACTTCACCTTTATTGCCAACTTCTTCAATCCAAATTTCCGTACCGGTTTCTTTTTGAAGAGATTGAATAACTTTACCACCAGGGCCAATAACGGCGCCAATAGTATCGCCATCTATAATAACCTTGATAATTTGAGGTGCAAACTCAGACAATTGCTGTCTGTGCTCAGTAATAGTTTCAGCCATTTTATCTAGCATGTGGAAACGACCATCTTTTGCTTGATTTAGGGCTTCATCCATTACTTCGTAAGGAATACCTTGAACTTTGATATCCATTTGTACGGCAGTTATACCATCGCGAGTACCACAGATTTTGAAATCCATGTCTCCCATATAATCTTCTTCGCCACGAATATCGGAAAGTACGACCGCATTGTTATCACCAAAGATCATACCCATTGCAATACCACCAACTGGCTTTTTAATCGGTACACCGGCATCCATAAGAGCCATTGAACCGCCACAAACAGAGGCCATTGATGAGGATCCGTTAGACTCAGTAATATCTGAGATTAAACGAATTACGTATCCAAACTCTTCAAAGCTTGGCATCATTTTCTTTAGCGCTCTTTCAGCTAAGTATCCATGACCAATTTCACGACGACCAGGGTTACCTGTTCTTCCAGTTTCGCCAACAGAGTATGGAGGGAAATTGTAGTGAAGCATGAATTGCTTGCCTTCAGTAGAGAATAAACCGTCAATAGACTGCTCATCACGTTTAGTTCCTAAAGTACAAGAGACTAATGCTTGTGTTTCGCCACGAGTAAACAATGATGAACCGTGTGCGCGAACGATATAGCCTGTTTGAGACCAAATATCACGAATTTCAGCTGGCTGACGGCCATCTAAACGGATTTTCTTATTTAAGACTCTGTTTCTCATTGCTGACTTTAGCGCATCTTCAAAAACGGAACTAACATCACTCATTTTGCTAGAAGCATCTGAATCTTCAGCAAATTCAGCTTCAAATTTTGCTTTAATAGCCGATTTAACGTCGCCTACTTGTCCAGAAAAGTCTTCTTTGTTAAGACCTTTTGCAACAACATCGTCTAATTGTGTGCCGATAGTGCTTAATACAGCTTCTTTAACTGCTGCATTGACTTCGTACATAGTAAATGGTCTTTTTTCAACACCAATTTCAGCACGCACATCTAATTGAAACTGACATAGTTTCTTAATTGCTTCATGAGCAAACTTGATTGCAGTTAACATGGTTGATTCAGAGATTTCAGTCATCTCGCCTTCAATCATAACTACGCTTTCAAGAGTACCACCAACAATCATGTCAATAGCAGATTCTTTAAGTTCATCAACAGTAGGGTTAATGATAAATTTTGAATCTACAAAGCCAACACGAACTTTGGCCATCGGTCCTGCAAATGGGATTGCTGAGATAGTTGCTGCCATAGAAGCACCAACACCAGCAAGCACGTCACCATCATTCTGACCATCAGAAGAAATTACGTTGGAAATAACTTGTGTTTCGTTTAAATATCCACTTGGGAATAATGGTCGCATACTGCGATCAATTAAACGACTTGATAAAATTTCTTTTTCAGAAGGACGACCTTCTCTCTTTAAAAACCCACCAGGAAAACGACCTGCAGCAGAAAATGACTCACGGTGATCTACTGTTAATGGGAAAAAGCTTTGGCCTTCTTTAGGCTCTTTTGCGCTTACAACAGTACAAAGTACCATCGTGTCGCCTAGTCGTACAACACAAGCACCGTCTGCTTGTTTTGCGATACGACCAATATCAAAATGCATGGTTTTGCCCGGGGCGAATTCCACCGAACGGATTTGTTCTTTCATCTAAACGTCTTGTGTATGTGTCTTTATGTATACCCTTACATTAAGGGCATAAAATCTAAATTGCAATAAGTATTGAATATCCTAGAAACAAAAAAGGCACTTCTAATAAAGTGCCTTTGAAGTAAAAATTACTTTCTAATTCCAAGCTTTTTGATAAGCTCACGGTAATTTTGGATATCTTTTTTCATTACGTAGTTAAGCAGTCTACGTCTCTTACCTACAAGCTTCAATAGCCCTAGGCGTGAGCCGTGATCTTTCTTATTTAATTTCAAGTGCTCAGTCAGGTGATTGATGCGCTCGGTAAACATAGCGACTTGAGCTTCCGGAGAACCGGTATCAGTTACGCTTGTTCCGTATGTTGTAAAAATCTCTTTTTTTTGTTCAGCTGTCAGGTGCATGTTAAATACTATGTTTGACCTTCGGTAATCTGTTCTAATGTGTTTAGCATATAAAAGTACAACTATTTATAACTCAAAGCAACACTTTTATCTTCATTAAGTTGTTGTATTAATGCCCCTTTGCTAGAAAAAGTCTGCTCATCTCGTATCCGCGCTAAGAATTCAATACGCAGTGTATATCCGTAGATTTTTTGATCAAAATCAAAAATATGAACTTCTAAACTAATTTGATTATGGGCACCAAATGTTGGTTTTACGCCAATATTCATCATTGCGCGGTTCTTCTGCTCGTTTATTAATACATCTACGATGTATACACCCGATTTAGGAATCAGTTTTTTGGGATTTAGCAATTGAATATTAGCCGTTGGAAAACCAATGGTGCGACCTCTTTTTTCTCCGTGTATTACCGTTCCAGTAAAACTGTACGCTCTATTGAGAAATAATTTTGCTTGGGCCACATTGCCATCATTTAAAAGCAACTTTCTTAAAACACTGCTACTAACATGAGCTTGGGCAACCTGTTTTTCTTCTATTATCTCGTAAGTAAAGCCCAAATTTGTTGATGAATCAATAATTGTTTGAATACCACCAGATCGATCTTTACCAAATTGATGATCATAACCAATTACATAATGTGAAATACCAATCCTTTTCTTTATTAACTCAATGAATGCTGCTGAATTTAATAGCGAGAAATCTCTGTTGAAGGGAATTACTACCAGCTCATCAATGCCGTATTCACCAAGTGCATTGGTTCGCTCTTCAAGCGTACTTAGATAATAAATACGTTCATTGGTTGGATTAATTATTTCCCGTGGATGTGGATCAAAAGTGATGATCACGCTTCTTCCACCAAGTTCTTTTGCCTTCTGAGAAACTGCTGTTATTAACTCTGCATGGCCAATATGTACACCATCAAAAGAACCTACAGTAAGTACGGTATTCGCATTAAATTCCACTTTGCTGAAATCAACCAGTTTAGCCACGTACTTTCCACTCTTGTAATTCTTCAATTGTAGACGCATAATTGGAAGAAAAAGGCGCTACAACAGTTCTTCTCAAAGCTGTTAAATGGCCTAAACTACCACATAATTTTCCTAAATCGTGGGCAATAGAGCGTATATAAGTACCCTTACCGCAATGGATGGCAACCTTCAAATTAGGTGCTTCGTAAGAAAGTATGGCTGTTTCATAAATAGTTACCAATCGTTCTTTAATCGGAGTTTCTTTACCCGCTCTAGCTAGCTTATATAGGGGTTGTCCCTTATGCTTTAGCGCTGAATATGCTGGCGCAATCTGCTTAATTTCGCCACTAAAATGCGTATTTAATAGGTCTTGCAGCTGAAATTTATCTATATGATCGAATACAGCATTGCCATCTACTTCTGTTTCTGCATCATAACTTGGTGTTGATGCACCAAACGTAATAGTAGCTTCATACATTTTATAGCCCGACTGAATCTGCTCTATTTTTTTTGTAGCTTTTCCTGTACACAAAACTAATAAGCCTGTTGCCATTGGATCTAATGTTCCTGCGTGGCCAATTTTTTTAAAATCAGTAACTTTTCGTAGTTCATGGACTACTTTAAAGCTGCTCCATCCTTTAGGTTTATCTACTAAGAATACCGAACCGTCAGCCCATATGTAATCAGTAAAAGCGCTGTTTTTTATGTCAACAACTGGATGTTCAGACGCTGAGAAGGTAGCTAGTTTTGGAAGCGATTGAATCATTAAATACTAGTAAATGAAATAGATATCAGAAAAGAATCTATTTTAGCTCATCAGTAGAAGAGTCTGTTTTAGCGTCTTTTGGAATTTCAATGCTGTTAAATAGCTCTTCCATGTGAATTGAGTGTCTTGTTCTATCATCGAAGATGAAATGCAGTTCAGGCATTTTACGTAATTGATGACGAATTTTTTGCGATAGGCGGTAGCGGACATCTTGCTCGTGATGCAACAGTTGTTCGAAGGCAGCTTGGGCATCTAAACCCGTAACCAAAAAGCTTAAATACACCTTAGCTATGTATAGATCAGGTGTAATTGAGACTTCGGTAACGGTTACCATTCCATGATTTTGATAGTGCTTTTGAAATATTTCTCCAAGCTCTTTTTGAAGCAAAGATTCAACTTTCTTTGTGCGTATGCTACTCATAGAATGGCTCCTAATTACGTTTTAATGTCTAATTCGAGTATTTTTATTCAAATACTCTTTTTTCTTCTACCATAGAATATGGTTCAACAATATCGCCGACTTTAATATCATTAAAGTTTCTGATACCTAAACCACACTCAAAGCCTGATTTAACTTCTTTCACGTCGTCTTTGAAACGTTTAAGTGAATTGAGTTCACCTTGGTAAATAACCACACCATCACGAATCAATCGCATCATGGTGTTTCGTTCAATTTTTCCGTCAAGTACGTAACAGCCTGCAATAGTTCCAACACCTGGCACTTTGAAGGTCTCACGAACCTCAATGTTCCCGTTGATAACTTCCTTCACATCAGGACTTAACATCCCCTCAAGTGTAGCAGTAACTTCTTCTAGGGCGTGGTAAATAACGCTGTATAGACGTATTTCGATAGCTTCTTTTTCTGCTAATTTACGCGCATTAACGGTTGGTCTAACTTGGAAACCAATGATAATTGCGGATGATGCAGATGCAAGAAGTACATCAGATTCAGAAATAGCGCCTGCGCCAGTATGAATAATATTCACAGATACTTCTTCGTCGCCGAGCTTCTGAAGTGATCCAGAAATGGCTTCAATAGAACCATCCACATCGGCCTTAAGAATGATGTTCAACTCGTTCAATTCACCAGAAGCCATACGCTTAGAAATCTCATCTAAACTTAGATGCTTACTAGATCTACGAATATCTTGTTCACGCTTAATTTGCTGACGTTGATTAGAGATCATACGAGCTGTTTTTTCATCTTTAGGAACAATTAAACGATCCCCAGCTTGCGGAATATCTTGGAAGCCGAGAAGCTCAATTGGATAAGAAGGTCCAGCTTTATCAACTCTGACCCCGCTGTCGTTGCTCATAGCTCGTACTTTACCAAAAGAAGCACCAGCAACTATTGGATCACCAACAGATAAGGTTCCTTTTTGAATAAGTACGTTTGCCACAACGCCCATTCCTTTATCTACTCTAGCTTCAAGTACAATTCCTTCAGCTCTTCTTTGTGGGTTCGCTTTAAGGTCTAATAACTCAGCTTCGATGAGAACTTTATCTAGTAATTCCTGAATGCCAAAGCCTGTTTTTGCTGAAACTTTAGCGCACTGATTTGTGCCGCCCCAATCTTCAACAACAACATTTTCGTCGGCTAATTGAGCCATTATCTTGTCTGGGTTTGCCTCAATTTTATCAATCTTATTCATGGCAACAACTATTGGTACACCAGCAGCTTTTGCGTGATTGATAGCTTCTTTTGTTTGAGGCATTACAGCGTCATCAGCGGCAACAACTAAGATTACCACATCGGTTGCTTGTGCACCACGAGAACGCATTGCCGTAAAGGCTTCGTGCCCAGGTGTATCCAAGAATGTAATGAGTTTATCTTCATTTACTTTCACTTGGTATGCACCAATATGCTGGGTAATTCCACCTGCTTCACCATCAGCTACACGTTCTTTACGAATGTAATCAAGAAGTGAAGTTTTACCGTGATCTACGTGACCCATAACCGTAACTATAGGAGCTCGGAAAACAAGATCATCTTCTGAATCTTGGATCTCTTCGATATCAGATTCTAAGATTTGTGTGGCATCTACAAAAACAACTTCGCGATCATATTCTGTTGCCAATAACTCAATAGTATTAGCATTAAGTCGTTGGTTTAACGTGACCATCATGCCAATACTCATGCATTTCATGATAATTTCGTTGACATTCACTTTCAATAAATCAGCTAAGTCAGATGCGGTAACAAATTCTGTAACCTCAAGAACCGCCATTTCTGACTGCCTTTGTTCCTCTTGTAACTGCTCATTAAAGGTCCGCTCTTCTTTTCTGTCTCTACGTCGTTTTTGACGTTTTTTACCAACTGAGACTCCACCCTGCATTTTTTGCATGGTTTCGCGCATTTTCGATTCAACATCAGTAGAAGTAATCTCTTTGGATCCACCCTTCTTACCTTTTTTGCCTTTTTTCTTGTCTTTGCTGGTTGTTGACGTTGTTGTTTCGCCAGCTTTTTTAGCCGGAGATTTTGCAATACTTGGCTTAGCTTTATTAGCGGGTACATCTTTAACAACAGCATTGCCTTTGGCTGTTGTTAAGGTGTTTTCTGCAGTTGTACCTGGTGCGCCTTTTCTCTTGCGCTTCTTGCGCTTTCTGGCTGGGTCACCTTCATTAGGTTTGTCCTGAGTAAATGTAATGGTCCCCATTACCTTAGGACCTTCCAATTTATTTGCACGACCTCTAATTACGCCATCTTCTTCTGCATGAACTCTTTCAGGCGGACGAACTTTTTTAGGTCTTGGTGCTTCAGGCTCAGTAGTTGCTTTCTCGCCAGAAGCTTCAGCTTCTATTTTTGGCTCTTCAGCAGGTGATGAAGGCTTAGATTCGCTAGCTGTATTTGTAATAACAGTATTAGACTCGGCAACTGCTTCATCTACTTTTTTGGCTTCTACGACAGGCGTTTCGGACTTTTCCACAACAGGCTTTTCAGCAACAGTTTCATTTTTTTGAACTGCTTGCGTTGTTTCTGCTTTGGGCTCGGTAGTAGGCTTTTCTTTGACGGGCTCTACTTTTGCTTCAACTGTTTGTTCTTTAGGTGGCTTTGAAGTTAGCTGCGTCTGCTCAGGAGTTTTGGTTGGAGTAGCTTCTTGAGTTGCTGCTGGCTTCTCTTGGCTTTCCTTAGGCTCTGTATTAGCCTCAGCTTTTGGAGCTTCTTTAACTGGCTCAGCTGCTTTTTCTTGAGAATCTAAATGCGATAGCCCATCAGCTGCGGTATCAGATTCGGATTTTGCTACCTTTTCAGGTGCAGGTTTATCAGACAATGGCTCAATGTTGAACACATCGTCTATTGGAGCTAGGTTATCAACTGAAATTGCATCATTTCTGTTGATACGCATTGTTTCGCGCTGCTTAGTATATTCGTCTCTTTCTTTTTGATGACGGATATTACGTTGCTTGTCAATACCATAAACCTTCTCGAGTACCTCGAACATTTCGGGTAATATTTTAGTATTCGGCTTATTGGCTACCTCCAAATTATGTTTGGCTAATTCATCAACAATAGTTTGGGTAGAAACATTAAACTCGCGGGCTACCTTGAAAAGTTTTTTTGCGACAGTATTTGACATGGGTAATTTTGAGTGATCTAAATCTTCATTTGCTCTGAATTTAGGAGAAGAAGCATCATTTAAGCTTCTTCGTCGAATTCATCATTAATGATTTTAATAATTCGTTTTGCGGTATCAGTGTCTATTTCGCCATTCGTTCGTCTGACAACTTCTGGCGCGTCTAGTTCTAAGACAGCTCGGGCAGAATCACACCCGATACTATAAAGCATATCGATGATTTCTTTACCGAAATCTACTTCAAATTCGTAGATATCGATATCATCTTCTTCGTCAACTTCACGGAAGACATCAATCTCAACACCTACCAGCTTAGATGCAAGGCGAATATTCACCCCACTTCTGCCAATAGCTTTCGAGACTTGGTTGGCTGGAACTGTTACTTTTGCATTAGTTCCGTTGGCATCTAATTCAACGCCCATTATTTCCGCAGGCTGTAAAGCTCTACGGATAAATTCTTTGAGATCTTTGGTGTAAGGAATTACGTCAATGTTTTCATTCTGTAATTCTCTGACTATAGAGTGAATACGAATTCCCTTCATACCCACACAAGCACCAACAGGGTCCACTCGTTCATCGTGGCTAAGTACAGCTACTTTAGAGCGATCGCCTGGCTCTCTTGATACTTTAATGATCTCAATGATACCGTCAAAGATCTCTGGTATTTCATTTTCGAATAAACGCTCAAGGAAAACAGGTGATGTTCTTGAAATAATAACAGTTGGGTTACCATTTTGCTTTCTTACTTCAGAGACAACAGCCCTAATAGTATCGCCTTTACGGAAACGATCTTTATAAATCTGCTCACGTTTTGGCAGTAAAAGCTCTATTCCGTTGTGGTTTACTAAGATATCTTTATTCTGACGCACTTGGTACACGTCTCCAAGTACAATTTCCCCAACTCTATCAGAATAGTCATCAAAAATGTTTTCTTTTTCAATTTCTCTGATGCGCTGTGCAAGTTGTTGTCTGGCAGACATAACAGCTCTTCTACCGAAGCTCATAATAGATACTTCTTGAGCAAACTCATCGTAAAGCTCAAGGTCTGGATCTAATTCTACGGCGTCTTTGAAAGCAATTTCTGTTACTTCATTAGTGAACTCGTCATCGGGCACAACTTCACGGATGTGCATAATTTGTAATTCACCACGATCAGGATTCAAAATTACGTCGAACGATTCATCCGATTCGTATTTTTTTACAATCATAGCGCGAAAAACGTCCTCTAAAATTGATAAAAGGACATCGCGTTCAATATTTTTATCTTTTGCAATTTCTGCAAATGATTGAATAATCAGCTTCGATACTTCGTCTTGCATGCGGCTGTAATCTTCAGTGATTTAAAAAGATGGTTGGATTTTAAACTCTATAAACTGGTCAAACTCAATACGTCTCTCCGTTTTCTTATCCACTGTAATGATTACAGCTTTTTCTTCGAAAGCACGAATTTTCCCCTCCACAGTTTCTCTGTCGTCTAGATTGGATAGAACGCCAAATTTAACTTTAGCACTACGGCCAACATGTTTGTTAAATTGCCTGCGGTCTGTTAAAGGCCTAGACATCCCAGGCGAGGAAACATTCAGGCGATACTTTTTATTGAATAAGTCGGTTTCTTCTATCATTGTAGCGAGTTCACGACTTACTTCTGTGCATTCTTCAATCATAATATCTGAAGATTCTTTGTCTAGATATACCCAAACTTCGGGCAAATCGGTGCCCTTCACCTCTATTTCAACAACAAAGATATCTTTGCCTTCTAAAAGAGGTTCAATGAATTCACTAATTTTTTGTATTTGAGTACTTTGCACAGCTTTTCAAGTGTATTAAACAGAAAAAGTGGTCACATTGTCCACTTTTAAGCCATGTAAATTAAGCGAAAAAGTGCGATTTTCCAAGACTTTAACGCTTATTTGCCGTAATTATAAAGACAATACCCATTATGCCTATTCAACGACTATTTCTAACATCACTATTGCTGCTAACGATAGCTTTAACGAGCTTTTGCACGAATGAAAATGCCCAAAAGGACTCTAAAAAAACCAATAAAGGTAGAACTATAGACATTATTTCTACGCTTTCTTTCCTAGATGAGTCAAATAACAGCAAAGCAACGATTAAAATTGCTGTTGCACAAACAGAACAACAAAGAAACTTAGGCTTGATGGATGTCGCTCAACTTGGAGCAGATGAAGGCATGATTTTTCTATTTGAAAAGGCACAGCCACTAAGCTTTTGGATGGCCAACACCCCACTTCCTCTAGATATATTTTTTGTAGACGAAGATTCTGTAATCATCCGCGTTCATAAAAATACTCAGCCCTACAGCAACTCTCAATATGGAACTGAAGGGCAAAAAGCACGCTATGTTGTTGAGACAAATGCTGGATTCAGCACCACTTTTGATATCAAAGAAGGCGACCGAATCAGGTTTTAATCTTCATTATCTGCCAGAAACTCCATAGCTTTAAGCACATTTTCTCTGGAGCCAATAAAAATGGGCGACTGATCATGAATACCTTTTGGCTGTATTTGCATAATTCGGTTGAATCCATCTGTAGCCATTCCCCCTGCTTGTTCAATAATCATAGCCATCGGGTTACACTCATACATTAGCCGCAGTTTACCGCTGGGATATAGATTTGATTTGGGATAAATAAAAATCCCGCCTTTCAATAAAGTTCTATGTACATCTGCAACCATTGAGCCAATGTACCGAGAAGTATAGGGCCTATAAGTTGCTGGGTCTACCATCTGGCAATATTTTATATATTTTTTTAAGCCAACTTGCCAGCCCTCATAGCTACCTTCGTTAATTGAATAAATGGATCCATGCTCTGGGATTTTGATATTCTTTCTGGTCAAAATATACTCGCCCATAGATGGGTCTAGTGTAAACATATTCACCGCACGGCCTGTGGTATAAACCAGTGTAGTACCTGAACCATAGAGCACATAGCCTGCTGCAACTTGATGCAGGCCAGACTGTAGTGCGTCTTCTTCTGTTGGTGGCTCAGAAATAGAACTCTTTCTAACAAAAACCGAAAAAGTGCTGCCAATAGAAACATTCACCTCAATGTTTGAAGATCCATCGAGCGGATCCATAAACATCACGTAACGCCCCCTTGTACTCTTTAGGCGAACCTCCTTTGAGTTCTCTTCAGAGATTACCATACAAGTAATATTAGAGCGCTCTAGGGCATTAATCATCTGTTCGTTAGAAAAAATATCCAACTTTTTCACCTCTTCACCGTGCACATTTTGGAGCCCGTTATAGCCCCATATATTATTATTTATGCCTGCTTTCCGAATTTCCCATGTTATAATTTTTGATGCCAAGCCAATATCTCTAAGTAATTGAGAAAGCTCTCCTGTTGCACCTGGAAATTTATTTTGCCCTTGAATTATGAACTCTTCTAAGGTAATTAAGGGAATACCCTGTGGGTCAGTCATAATTTAGTGTTTCCTTTAAGTAGTTTTGGCTGCGAATTGATGAAATAACGTGGTGGCTTCATCCATAAAAGATTCTATGCTTGCACTATTGTATACTATTTTGTCAACTATATCTTTTACTTCTAACAAGCTTTGCTGTAAATGTAAGCGCTTTTCTACTTCAATGGTAGATATATTTGATCTTTTTATTGCTCTACTTAGCTGCGCTTTTTTTTCCGATTCTACCCAAATAATGTAATCAAAGTTCTCTGGTCTACCTTTTTGAAGTAATATGGCTGCTTCATATAAAAAAATACTTTTATTTTGGCCTTTTGCTTCATTAATTAATTGCTTCATTGCGCTATTTACCGCGGGGTGGACTATTGCATTCAATTCTTTTACTCTTCCTTTGGAAAAAGCTTCTTCCGCTAGATACGCTCTATTTAGTTGTCCATTTGAATCGTAGGTGTCACTTCCAAAACTCGCAATCAATGCTGATTTAACGCCTTCATTTTCTGCCATTAACGACTTAGCCAGATTATCCGCATTTACCACGAATGCACCCAAGGACTCCCAAACACGGCTAAAAGTGCTCTTTCCTGATGCCATTCCGCCTGTGAGTCCAATAACTAGCATAGTAGCGACCTAGATTATGGTGTCTTGTAACCACTTGTCCGATGAATCTGGGAAGTCGGTGGTGTAGTGTAGACCTCTACTTTCGTGTCTAGACATAGCAGATCTAATTATAAGTGAGCCGACAGCTACAAGGTTTCGCAACTGACAAAGTTCAACGCTAACTTTTGTACGCTGATAAAAGCTTTCTACCTCTTCATGCAATAATTTAACGCGTCTTCTTGCCCGCTCAAGGCGCATCGTAGAACGTACTATTCCCACATAATCAGACATTACCTGTTGCAGCTCTCTTCTGTCGTGTCGTACAAAAACCCATTCATCCATTTTCCGAGTTTTAGATTCATCCCACTCAGGAATATCGTTTCGGATAGGGTTTTCGTTAATATGCCTGGCCGATTTATGCGCAGCTCTATCTGCAAATACCATAGCTTCTAGCAGCGAATTAGAGGCCAATCTGTTTGCCCCATGAACCCCTGTGCAAGCTACTTCTCCACAAGCAAATAAATGCTTGATACTGGTCTGGCCGGTCAAATCAGTCATCACGCCACCACACATATAATGAGTTGCTGGCGTTACGGGAATAGGCTCTGTGGTGATGTCTAAACCTAAATCTAAACAAGCTTGATATATGCCCGGAAAATGCTCTTTTACTTCTGAATTGGGCAAATGTGTTACATCTAGATACACAAATTCATCGCCACTTTTCTTTAGCTGATGATCAATGGCTCTTGCAACTATATCTCTAGGCGCCAGCTCTTTACGCTCATCATAAAGATGCATAAAGGCTTCCATCTCCTGATTTCTAAGAATGCCTCCATGACCTCTGACCGCTTCACTTATAAGGAAGGAATTGGCACCGGGTAAGCATAAAGATGTTGGGTGAAACTGAATGAATTCCATATTCCCAATTCGTGCTTTTGCTCGGTGCGCCATGGCCACACCGTCTCCCGTTGCCACAGAAGGGTTTGTTGTGTGTAAGTAAACTTGCCCGCTACCACCCGTTGCTAAAACCGTAGCTTTAGACAGCACTTTAATCACATTTTCTGTCTTTATATCTAGTACATAAGCGCCAAAACAGGCAATATCATCATACCGAGTTATATAACTCCCTGTATGGTGCTCTGTAATTAATTCAACCGCAAAATGATGGTTCAGTATTTGAATATTTGGATGCGCAGATGCCGTTTCCAGCAGCACACGTTCAATCTCTTTGCCCGTCATGTCTGCAGCATGAATAATTCTGTTTTTTCCGTGTCCGCCTTCTCGACCAAGATGTAGTTTACCGGCTTTGTCTTGGGTAAACTTGGCGCCATAATCAATCAGTTGGTTTATCATTGCTGGGCCTTCACGAACAATCATTTCAACCGCTTCTTTATTGCATAGGTTTGCACCAGCAATTAAAGTGTCTTGAATATGATTTTCGAAATCATCGTCGGTATCCCAAACTGCAGCTACACCACCCTGAGCCCAAGAGGTATTACTCTCAAAGGCTTCCGCTTTAGTGATGATTCCAACGCTGCCTTTTTCGGCAACTTTGAGTGCATAAGTTAGACCTGCTGCACCACTTCCTATTACTAAAAAATCAAATTTTAAGTCCATTGCACAACGACTTAACTGTTTCTATAGGTTAATTTATTAAATGGCTGATTCTTTTTTAGAACCACCCGATTCAGCCATTAAATAGGCTTTTATGAATGGCGAAATTTCTCCATCCATAACACCGCTAGTGTCAGAGGTTTCATAATCTGTTCTATGATCTTTAACCATATTATAAGGATGGAAAACATAAGAACGTATTTGTGAGCCCCATTCATTCTTGCTTTTGGTTCCTTCCAACCTTGCCTTCTCATCTTCCTGAATCTGCTTCTCTAGATCATAAATTCTGGATTTTAGCAATACTAAGGCCAGTTCACGGTTCGCTAGCTGAGAACGTTCTTGCTGACATTCTGCAACAACTCGCTCTTGCTTGCCATTACTCAGCGTACCCGTCCATATTAAACGAACACCAGTTTCTACCTTGTTAACATTCTGTCCGCCAGCACCCGAAGAGTGGAATCGTTGAAGCTCAACATCATCAGGTTTAACGTCAATTTCAATAGTATCGTCTATTAGCGGAGTTACAAAAATGGAACAAAAAGAGGTATGCCGCTTAGCATTACTATCAAATGGGGAAATTCGCACTAAGCGGTGAACGCCGCTTTCTGCCTTCAAAAATCCGTAAGCAAATGGCCCTGAAATCTGAATAGTAGCACTTTTTAGCCCAGCCACTTCTCCATCTTGGTAATTCATTACACTAACTTTATAATCCTGCTTATCAGACCATCTCATAAACATTCGGTAAAGCATTTGCGCCCAATCTTGGCTTTCTGTGCCACCAGCACCCGGAAAAATGGTCAAAATGGCATCTCTATTATCATCTGCACCGTTTAGCATGCTCCGGAACTCTAAATCCTCAAGCGTATCTACAAAATTATTAAACTCATCTTGCAGCTCTTCTTCTACATTTTCGCCAGATTCTTGGAACTCTAAATACAATTTTATGCTATTTCGATGCTCATCTAACTTTTTCCAATCTTCAACAATACTTTTTTCCGTATCTAACTGCTTCATCGTAATCTGAGCCTGAGCTGCATCGTCCCAAAAAACTGGATTTTGGGTTTGTTCTGTTAACTCATGGATATTTACTACGCGTTGATCGTAGTCAAAGATACCTCCTGAGCGTATCCACGCGCTCAAAAAATGTGGGGAGTTTATGCTGATTAAATACGTGATTCATAAAATTCTAAAATTTTTGATAGAGCAATTTGCGCTAAATATAAAACACTTAACAACCATCATTTGAGATTAGTTTAGGATAAATTTATTTGTTGAATAACCCTGAGCTATGTGGCATTTTACAATATATTTAGCACAGCCAAATGAACTCTATTCAATGGGACTTAACCAAAAAATATTTAATCAAATTCATAACACGCAGCTGATTTACAATATTTGCTGGGAAGATCCTGATATAGACCGAGCATTGATGCAAATTAATAGTGTTTCGAAAATTGTAATGATTACCTCTGCTGGTTGCAATGCGTTGTGTTACTTACTTGATAACCCGGCCCATATTAGCTGCGTTGATATAAATCCTAGACAAAATGCCGTTCTTGCGCTAAAAATTGCGCTAATTGAACACACTAATTTCAATACCCTATTTGATTTTTTTGGAAAAGGCCATCATCCTTCAGCAAAAGCCATTTACCAAGAAAAATTACGCCCAAACCTGAGTGATGGCAAATATGTTGCTTTTTGGGATAAACACATCAAACATATTGAAAAGGGAAGTTACCACTATTCGGGAACCTCAGGAAAAATGGCCAAATGGATTATTGGAAGAATGCGCAGAAAGGGTGTTTATGAAAGCGTCTTAGCACTGCTCGAAGAAACAGATCCAAGAAAACGAACAGAATTATTTAATTATTGCTATAGCCTAATCTTCCCCAAAAAAATAGCAGGATTTGTAAATTCAACCTTCGCTATGAATATGCTTGGCATACCTAATTCCCAAAAAAAACTAATAGAATCAGATGAGGGAAGTATGTATAATTATATTTATATAAAACTTGCTCATATCTTTACTAAATTACCTATAGAAGATAATTATTTTTGGAAGTTTTATATCAAAGGTGGACTTAGCAGAAAGGACATAACTCCTGCTTATTTACAAGAGAAAAACTTTGAAAAATTGCGTTCTTTGGTTGGGAAAATCAGTCTTCACACTGGCTCTATTGAACAGTATTTACGCTCTACAAAACTACAGTTTAGCCACTTCGTATTATTAGATCATCAAGATTGGATGGCCTACAATCAACCTGAATTATTATCTTCAGAATGGCAAGCGATTTTTGGAAAAGCTGAAAAGAATGCCGCAGTATTATTCAGATCTGCAGCTAAGGATCGAGCTTTTTTGCCTGACTTTGTTCAACGGGATATTGCATTCAAAGACGACATTGCTAGGCATTTACATGCAAAAGATCGAGTCGGAACTTATGGAAGCACCCATTTTGGCGTCCTAAATCCCAAGATTATTCCTTTATGAACTCGTCAACTTTATCCAATTATTACAGATTGCATGCGCCCATATACGACGCTACTAGGTGGAGCTTTTTATTGGGAAGAAAAGAGCTTATCCAAAAAATACTACGGCTTCCTAACAAAGAGCATGTATTAGAATTGGGTAGCGGCACTAGCTGGTTGCTTCAAAGATGCCTAGAACAAGACGCAAAAACTCATTATACCGGTGTTGATTTATCAGAAGATATGGTAGCTCTATCAAGAAAGAAGCTCGTTAAGTTTGGTAATATGTCTTTAAGATGTGAATCCATTTTAGATCACAATCCAATACATAAATATGACTTGATTTATGCTTCATACAGCCTAAGCATGATGACTAGTATTTATGATTCTTTATTCATTAAACTAAGAGATATTTTAGCAGAAAATGGCAGAATATTCATTGTAGATTTTTACAAAAGTCCATCAACTTTATTTAAAAAATGGATGGGCTTTAATCATGTTAATTTTCTATCAAATCATATAAAGAGATTACAGCTACACTTTCATATATCAGAAATACAAAGAACCAAAGTCTATTTCGGGCTTTGGGAATACGCACTAATTGAGCTAAAAGCCAAAAAACTTTAGAAAGAACCAACTAATTACCAGCTTCTGTAGCGCTCTAGCCTAACCTTTACATTGCCAACCCAAACCTTAGCATGGGCTTCTAATGGAATTCTTGTAGAATCTGCGGCAAACCAAGAAGTGAACTTTCCCGAAAAACCAAAAGGCCCTTCAAAATTGGCTAGCCCTTCCGATCTAATGGTTAGAACATCTTCGGTAAAGGCTTTATAGCTTCGCATTTCACCAATTTTTGTGGTGGCAGCTGTTAGTGGGCCTTCATTATAATTCACGTAAACAGGCATTTTATAGCTTCCGCCATCAAAGGCGTTCACTCTTGACAGCATAAAGACGATATCGCCGCCAGAAGCACCTGGTTTAAGCTCTAAAGAATCAACTACCACACCACCTTTCTTGCAGATCACTTTATTAATCTCGTAGTTAAAGATGTATTCAATTTCCTTGGGTTTGTTGTCGTCTAGGTCATCTACAAAGAAGTAGCGCTCAACCAAATTTTCGCCGTCCCAAGTTAAAAAGCTCTTAAAATGCTCTTCTTTATAGCCCACAAAAGGTAAGGACGAATTGGCTTTCATTCTATTTTCGAATAAAATGGCTGGTTCCCCGTTATAAACCGTGTCTTTATGCATAATTACACGTACTTCACCTAAATGAAAAAAACCATAACTAACGTGGTAAAGAAACTCTTCGTTTAATGCCATAACCTCGGGCAATGTAGGCGAACTTTTCACTTCATTTCCAATACCTAATGACTCTGGAGTATGAACAAGTGATTCTTCTGTTAGGCTTTGTCCGACTAGAAAAGAGGCGGAAATGACACTAAGAAAAGTGACGAAAGAGGCTGTTTTCAGCAAATATTTTGTGCCGTAGTTTTGCATTATTCTTCTTCTGAATCTACGTCTAAGCCGGTAGCAAAAGACTTTATTGCATCTTCATCGAAGCCCACCATAACTGAACGCTCGTTAACTAATAGTGGCCGTTTTATCATGCTTTGATTCTCTACTGCCAGTTTAAGCAAATCGAGGCCGTCTAAGGCTTTTTGTTCGTCAGTTAGTTTTCGGTAAGTCGTTCCTTTGGTATTCACTAGGCCGTCTACACCAATAAATGAGGCAAATTCTTTGAGATCATCTAGTTCAAGTGGCGTTTTTTTAACGTCAATAAACTCGTAGGGTACATCTAATTGCGCCAACAATTGAAAAGTATCTCTCATTTTATTGCAATTTTTTATACCAATAACTTGTAACATAGGCCTGTAGAATTTTTAATTTGTATGCGCAGCAAAATAAAGCTCTGCTGCATAGAATGCTAAACAATCCCACCTTTTGTGCAATTCCTTCTAAAACATAAATTGGCTTTACTAGTTGGCTGTATTTGGTTGCTTTTATTTGGCTGCAATTCAGCTAATGACGACCAAATTCGCTTTGAACAGCAATCCTTTATGGAGCCTGAAGGTATTACCCGAACCGATTTTTCTGCTAGAATTACCTCCTTAGATGAAAATGACTGGCGAATTGGTCCAATTTTCCTAGGTTTTGTAAATGTGTTTAATCCGCCCTTCCCAAATCCCATTGGCAACCAAAATGTGCGCTTTGAACTAGACGTAATATCTATTGGTGCGGTTGATGGCTTAATTATTGTTACTCAGGACGAAACTGGTTTTAACCGAACACTGTTTACTTTTCCATCTTCACCTTTGCCCACTGGCATTATTACCGTGCAATTTCCTGCCCGATTATTAGACAATTCAGGAATCTTCACCAATGCTAGAGGTATTCACCGAATTTGGTGTTATGACCGCAGAGGAAGGCTAATAACTTATGGCGATATCTTAGTAGAATAAAACAATCCATGCCTAAAATCACTCCAGATCAAGTACGAATTCTTCAACATTTACTGCATGAAGAACCTTTTCAACGGCTCCAAGAAGAGCTAAAAATGCACGAAGGTGCCCTAAGAGATGATTTACGCCAGCTAGTTGCTTTCGGCTACATTCATTCTAGGGCAGAAGATGCGTCTACTTCTAAGCCCTTTGAATTCGACACCGATTTTATTCAGAAATTTCACTATAGAGCCACAGCTAAAGGCTTAGCAGTGAGTAAATTAGCTCGGTAAGTAGCAAGCTTAGTTTTCTTCTACTACATTTACATTAAAGGTGCCATCAGGTTCTGGAATCAGTGAAATAGTATCTAGGACCGCATCTAGGTTAAGAGAACCGTAAATATGTGGAAATATTCCGTGATCGCCACTTTGTTCGAATTTAATCTCTGCGCGAACTTGTCCGGTAGAAATTAGCACCAAAAGCAATCCAGACTTCCCCTTAAAAAATCGGTTGGCGGTATTTTGTAACTCGCTGGCGGTAGAGCAATGAATAAAGCCCTCTGTTTCAACGGTACTAGGCTGGTAAGCGCCGCTTCTTGCATTGTCTTTCCAAGCTCTTTTGTCCACAATGTGGTAAATAATATCTGGTCTCATAAAAATGGTGGTCTTTTAAAAATTTCGTTTGAAGATAACCATTTGGTGCAAAAGGTTCGGATTTTTCGCATTAAATTCATCTAGTGTATGTGGCTACAAAACGATGGCCATATTTTTTAGATCTAACCGAAGAAGTTGACGTGTATGGAAAGCAGTAAGCAAATCGGATTTTGGACGGGATTAATGGGTTTTGCAGCCGTTTTGGCGTTACCAACCCCGGAGGGACTTTCCCCAGAAGGATGGGATTTAGCTGCCATAGCCGTATTAATGGCTATTTGGTGGGTATCAGAGACTTTACCCCTAGCAGTTGTGGCCTTAATTCCCATTATACTTTTCCCTCTAATGGACGTTAGTACGCTCAGAAATACCACCACGCCATACGCCGAGCCGGTTATTTATCTTTTTATGGGTGGCTTTATCATGGCAAAAGCCCTAGAACGCTGGAATCTACATAAACGGATTGCGCTATTTATCGTGAAAACGGTGGGAAATAAACCCAACAATATTGTATTAGGCTTTATGCTGGCATCCGCATTTTTAAGTATGTGGGTAAGCAATACGGCAACGGTGATTATGATGATTCCGATAGCCATGTCTTTAGTCAGTGTGCAGCGACATGAACTCAGCGATGTGGTTAGTCAGCACCGAATTGATCAAAAGCATTTTCTAATTTCTTTATTACTAGGTATAGCGTACTCGGCCAGTATTGGCGGACTTGCAACATTGATAGGAACGCCGCCAAATGCATTACTAGCGGGTTTTTTAAGCTCCAATTATCAAATAACGGTAGGCTTTACCCAATGGATGAAGCTGGGCATTCCGTTGGTTGTGATTGCACTTCCCATACTTTATTTATTGATGAACAAAGTAATATTTAAGGTATCAGCAGACTTTAGTGTAGCTAAGGAAGACGAAATAGCCAATCAGTGGCGGGATTTAGGACGTATCAGTGGGCCTGAAATTCGTGTTGCTACCATTGTAATTCTGACAGCATTGGCTTGGGTATTACGTCCGATGTTATCTGAGTACGTATCGGGATTATCTGATACGGGAATTGCCATAGCCTGCTCAGTTTTACTATTTGGAATGCCTAGCGGAAGCAAAGAGCAGCATCGGATTTTGGTATGGGAAGACTGTAAATCGCTTCCTTTCGAGATACTAATTCTGTTTGGTGGTGGCTTAACCTTAGCCAAAGCCATAACTGATACCGGTTTAGCCGCGTGGATAGCGAACCAGGCTTATTTAGTAGAGAATGTACCAGACTTGGTTTTAATACTGCTCATTGTCTTTACCATTATATTCTTAACGGAAGTGAGTTCAAATACTGCAACGGCAGCAACCTTTATACCGCTGTTATACGCCATAGCCTTGGAATTATCGATCAATCCATTTATGATAGTAATTCCAGCGACCTTAGCCACTTCATGCGCCTTTATGTTACCCGTGGCAACGCCGCCAAACGCCATAGCGTATGCCTCGGGTCAGATAAAGATTAAAGATATGGTAAGAGCAGGTTTTTGGTTAAACTTAATCATGACCTTGCTATGCGTGGGAATAAGCTACTTATTGGTGCCAATAATTTTCCCTTAAAATGGCAGTGTATTAAATGAATTAGCTATTGCAATTAAAAAGTCATAAAATTATATTATAAGGCTAATAACCAAAGCATGTATGCAATTGGTTTTTTAGGAAATGCGCCCATAGCTCAATTGGATAGAGCAACTGCCTTCTAAGCAGTAGGTTTCAGGTTCGAACCCTGATGGGCGTACAAATATACTGTTTTGAGCCAATGAGAGCAGTTTTTATCACACTTTAGTCACACTTTTATTTATTAGTTTGCCTAAATTTCTTCATCATTTGTACTAGTCTCTTCCACTTGCTTAGGCACTTTTCTCTGGTAGCCTAAGGTTAATACTTCCAGCGCCTCTGCATATCTGTATCCTATATCATATGGTGATTGCTCTCTAACAGCATACAGTTTCTGTTTTATAAGTGAAGCCACCTTTAGCGCTTCTTCAAACCCTCCCAGTAAAGCTACTCTAGATCCATCCTCTAAACCTTCAAGTTGCTCTTTCAACGGTTTAGCGTGCTGAGCTTCTAAGGTTTTCATCAAATCTTGAGTAAAAGTCCAAATGTTATCACTTTTATAGAAGGTGTAGCCTTGCCCTATAGCATCTTCAAATTCCTTTACCCGCTCTGGGCTTGGTTGATACCTATCCCTTATATAATGCGCTATTTGAGAGCTAGATAAACCCGTTTTCCGTGCAAGGTCTGCTTGGGTCATTCTACACTCTTCTAACAAGGATTTTAGGCAAGGCCCAAACGAATTAAATTTTTTCATGCTTATTATTTGCTTAGTATAGTAAGTATTTGTTATGTTTATACGTAGGTTAATACCTAAATAGTAACTAATAAAAACTATAAATACCGATTAATATGGAAAATCCATCAAAAATCTTCGATAATCAGTTTCTTGATTTCCAAAACTCCATTAAAAGCATCATTAATGAAGCCTTAGTTGAGTTTGGCCTATCTAAACAAGATGTTAAAGAGCACTTAAACAAAGAAGAAGCAGCTCAGTTCCTTAAACTTTCCTTAAGTACGTTCCAAAACTTAATGCGATCAAAGAGTTTTCCGATTCGGAAAATAGGAAAACGCCCTTTTTTCTTTAAGCATGAGCTTACTAATTGGCTAGAAAATAGAGGGCAAGCTAGCAATAAGCTACCTAAATGGGCAGCTCCACGGCAGCAGAAGTGATAAAACGGTTATCACAGCGCAAAAACCTTCGCATATTTTAGAGCAAGGTGACTTAGCTGTTAACTTGGTGGATTATGTGATGCAACGAGACCACTCTACCCTACTTCAAGCCGTGCAGCATTTAGCTAAATTATGCGGACTAGAGCGAGAATTTGCGGGTTTAGCTAATTTCTTTGCACAAATAAACCTTCAAGAATTTCACCAAAAACCAGCAGAGCAGCTAGTTGTGCGGGTTTTGCAGGCATTTTTTTCATCTAATAGCCAACAATACAAATACAACAGATTAAAGAGCAATTTAGAGTCTTTTGCAACAAAGATGTTTATGCCTGAATTCGCTGGCATTACCGCAAAGGGCGCTACTGGACGGATAAATACATCCTACCAAACCTATGTTGGAAGACCCTAATAACTAATGGTTAACCAGCTAAGGAAATAGGTAAATACCTACCAATAGATGAGTTGAATCATAAACTGCGAAGCATGCTAAATAATTACCGTGTTTAACGCTTAGGCTGATCAAAAAAAAACGTCACACAGCCGCAGGAATCCTCAAAATGGCAAGAATGAGAGCTATTGTAATGATTGAATAGCCCCTACTCTATCCAAAAAAACGCCGTGTTTTTTGGATGTTCCATATATATAATGAATGAAAAAGTGCTCTTATTTTGAAAGCACCATAGCAATAGTGACGAAATACCCGCTCTTTCTCTGCTAAATCAAAGGATATTAGGCTGAAAGCTGTCCACACTGTAGATGACAGTAGTTTGATGTTGCTATTGAATGTTGCTATGCGGTAATACGATGTAGATAGCAGCAGATGGTATTCGTTTTATTGCCAATTTCTTGCCGTACAACTTTGAAAGCTAACTCAGATAAATTACTTTGGATTAGAATAAAAAATACAGCCCATGGATTCGAGGCTATAGTTTAATAGAAATACCTTTTTATAGAGGGTATTACTATGAAACTGTAGTTGAGTTCATGGGTTTTTTTGTTTGATGGATGAAATGGCTACATATACCACTAGTTGATTGGTGAATGAGGTTAGCCATGTTTAAACACATATAACTAACGAATTTTGGTGCATTACCGATAAACACCACTAAATGGATGGAGATAAGCCCTATGGTCAATAAACCAATACAAGAAACCAAATTTATTTTCTATCGGAAAGGATTCAATATTTGGTTGACTCACGCTTCGATGGTGATGCTGAAAAATTGGCTATAGATGCTTCTACACCTGAGCTCATTATTTATGACATGCTCAGTGCAAAAAATGAGAAAATGAGCCTGTCGAAGCACAAAATGTACCGAAGCTGCTTAATCAACTTGCTTTACAGCACAAAAGAAATATATTATTGCATAAAGGTGTGCTTATCCACCCATATCGGGGTGATATGCGCAGGTTTTATGCGCATATAAACGAGTTAGCAGCAAGTAAAACATAGAACTAAACCAATGAATCAATTTGAATCCGAAATAGAAATAATAGTATTTAATCGCTTACAGACTGCATTAGATAATTCGGATTTAAAAATTCGGCCTCAAGACCGCTGGAAAACCCCCCTTTTAACTAGATGGTTTGATATTGTCATTTATAAAGGAAGGAATCCTTTTGCTGTTTTAGAGATTAAAGGAAATTTACAAAACAAAAATCTTTTAGCCAGAGCCACAGACCAAGTCCGTTCTGCTTTATCGATAACTAATTCACGTTTTGGAATAGTTACTGATAATGTGAATTACTACCTATATGACCGTAACAACAAAGAACAAGATTTTGTTAATATTACTTTTGATGAGCTTATTTCCAGACTTATTAACCCAACAAAGATTAAGGTTAATAAAGAAGATAGAGAAGTTGTATTAAATATCATTCGAGATGCAAGCGAAAAACATTTAAGTCAAAACCAAGAATTTTCTTCATTTATTAATAGTAAATCATTTCTTAGTCGAATTAAGTTTGACACAAATTCAAATTCCTATTTTTTCTCTGATGATGATGGTGGAATATCTTCATTCGAAAATCAGTTTTTTATTAAAATGATGGGAGAATTTAAGGATACTCAAATCTGCCGATATACATCTTTAAACACCATTTTTGATATGTTAAATTACATTTCATTTAGGATGAGTGGCCTTGTTGGAATGAATGATAAATCTGAGGTGAATTATGTTGATGTATATTTAAATGGAGCTCAAAAACCGATAAGCAAAGAACACCCTAATACTATCAAAGCATTAAATAATAGATATATAACTTCTTGTACTGAAATTACAAGAAAGGATGATTTAACACTATGGAGACTTTATGCCGATGATGCGAAAGGAGTATGCCTTATCTTTAATGTTAAAAGAAACAATCTGAATAATCACGTCTTATTACAAAAAGTAAAATATGCTGATAAAGATGGGAAACACAAAGAATTAGATTTACTAAAACAAATAAAGGATGATGTTGAATCAATTACTGGATTCAAATTTGAATTTAGAAAGATTGGTTATTGGAAACACTTTTTTAAACCCTTCGATTATGCTATTGAAGAGGAGGTTAGATTATTAATTATTGACAACGATTCATTGGACAAAATTAAATCTGATTTTGTAATGACTTACACACATTCAATAATAAACCCTATAATGGATTTTAGGCTAAATAGTAAATCATTTCCTATTCAACTAAACGAAATAATTTTAGGACCCAAATGCCCTGAGCAAGAGACAAACCTAGTACAACTGCAAGAAATGATTAGAAGAAAAAAGCGTGAAATAACAACCAAAGCGTATGATTCGAGCTTAAATCAGTTGAAAATTGAATTGTCAAAAATAAAGCATTATAGATAGAATACCAGCTGCTAACAAAGTATAAAAATAATAGCCAAAATAGTGGTAAATATGAACATTGTAGTCCGCAACAACATTAGTAGTAAATTGAAAAATTCTGCTTCCGAAATCGGCTACTATTCTTATACAAATCGTTAGCAAACATTAAAGAAAAAAATATGAAAAATTTAATGTACTTATTACTTATTATTTTTACAATATTGAGTTGTTCTAAAGATGATTATTCAATGAATGAGCAAATTTATGGAGAATGGAAGTTAACTGAGGCAAGAATAGTTGATTTTAGTCCTAATCCACCAATAATAGATTATTCAGATGATAATATAATTTACAATTTTAAATTTAATGGAAAGTTAATAGTCACAGGAGAAGAAAATGTTGGATATACAAACGGAGAATATGAATATTTTTTCGGAGAAGATTATTTAGGAGGTGCTCCAAGTCCAGGAGAATCAAAAATTTTATTAGTAAAGATAAATACGACAAAATGGACTTTTGATATAACTAATGAAATAATGACATTATCAAATTCCTATGTAGATGGTCCAACTCTGGTATTTGGTCGGAATTAAAAACGTTTTGCCAACACCGTACAAAATTAATTGCTTGGTAATAGCCTACTTACGAAAGTCTTCGCGGACTTTCTATCTGTAATTTATTAACTAACTTTAGTACTTAAAACACGCCACAAACCGTACACATAAACGTTACCTGCAAGCCAAAAAATAATAAACAAGAGATATTTAAAATTAGAAGTCGTTAGGAAAGACGAGGATATGTTTGAATTAAAAGTTTCAGTAAATAATGGGAGATATTCTGGAACCACAGAAGTTTATGAACAATCTGAATCATTGCTAGGTTTTGTAAATGAGTTGAACGGATTTCCGTTTGGAAAGGATAAGGTAAAACACTCTTGCGGAGAAAAGGATAGCTATGCTCACTTTGAAATGGAATTCTATAAAATAGGATTGACAGGTAAATGCGGATTGCAAATCACATTGGAGGAAAATGTCGCAACGGAATATAGAAAAGAAGAAAAAGACAAACTAACAGTGGAATTGATTGTTGAGCCAAATTCGATTGATATATTTTGTCGAGAATTGAAAATATTAGCTGAAAAAGAAAGTGGAATTGCGGAATTAAAAGCTGTTGGAAAATACACGAACAATATTGCGTAGAATAACGCACTACAACAATGGCTATAATTAATATGAGTTTTAGTGCTTAACCTAAATTTTCGAGCTTTAAACCGAATCCGCCAAATCTTTTTATTTGGCTTTAAAATAGAAAAAGATAAAAAAAAATAAAAAGTTTTGGCTATGTGCTTAATCGGAAATTAATTGCTTTTTAATCCCTTACTAACCATAGCCGAGACGTTATGGGGCATTTAAAACAGACAAACTAAATTGAACAGAATAATCAAAATAGCGACAATTTTATTTTAAATCGGACTGACAATTGGAACGATTTTTATTCTGTATATGCCATTTGCAATGTTCGACTACCAAGGCGGAATTACTAATTTCGTTGGACTGACTTTGTTCCAACCAATTTTTGCGATTCTAATGTCAATTTTGACAGTAATTGTTTGCGGACTTGTTGGACTTCCAATCCGACTTAACTCTAAACTAAATACTTGGTGGAGAACTCACTTCTACGTTTCAATTTTAATCGGTGTTTTAGGTTTAGTTGCGTGTGTTATTTCTTTAATGCCAGGTTTTGTAGAAGAAATAACATATCGAATGGACGGAATAAATATGACCCAAACAGTTCCAAACTAGATTCTTTCTATTTCAGGTTGTTTTTTAGTGGCAATTGGAACATTGCACGCATATCCACCAAAAGGGCTTCAAGACAAATTGGAAAAGCTGTTTAATAAAGCACTTGATAAAAACCTTTAAACCAGCTATCTATATAAGATGAAATCAGATATAATTAAATCTCTCTCGAACAATTTTGAAGACCACTCGCAAACAACTGAAAATGGAATTGAATTTTGGTTTGCAAGAGATATCCAGCATTTATTAGGCTATTCTGAATGGAGAAGTTTTCAGAAGGTAATTATAAAGGCTAAAACGTCTTGTGAAGCTACGGGAAATAATATTTCTGACCATTTTGTTGACGTCAACAAAATGGTTCAACTTGGGTCGGGTAGTGAAAGGGAAATTGAGGATATCACGTTGACAAGGTACGCTTGTTATCTTATTGCCCAAAATGGAGACCCAAGAAAAGAACAAATAGCATTTGCACAGAATTATTTTGCTGTTCAGACCAGAAAACTTGAAGTAATTGAAAAAAGAATTAAAGATTGGGAACGACTTCAAGCAAGGCAAAAATTGACTTTATCTGAAAAGGAACTTTCAGAATTGATTTATGAAAAAACAGGAAACGATAAGAATTTTGGACTTATACGAAGTAAAGGTGACCAAGCTCTTTTTGGTAAATCAACACAGCAAATGAAAAATTTGCTTGGAGTGCCAAAAGGAAGAGCCTTAGCAGATTTTCTGCCTACAATTACCATAAAAGCAAAAGACTTTGCAACAGAAATAACCGTATTTAATACGAAAGAAAAAGGGCTGCTGTCAGAAAGACAAATTTCTGCTGAACACATAACAAACAACAGAGGTGTAAGAGATATTTTGAAGAAGAGGGGAATTAAGCCCGAAGAACTTCCTGCTGAAGAAGATATTAAAAAGTTAGAAAGAAGAGTCAACTCAGAACCTAAAAAACTTGGAGAAAAGCCAGACAAATTGAAATAAATACGACACCACAACAAAACCTAAAAAACCATGCCCTTCGGGACACGTTTCTTAGCTTAGCCGTTGTGTACCGTGCTGAAAAAAAGCCAGCCGCACAAATAGGACATTTGGTTTTTGCCGACACACAGGCAACAGTCCAAGAGGTTTTCTGAAATGATAGAAAATGCAGTACGCAGCTATCAAAACAACTTGATAACATCAGCACAAGTAATTGAAGAACTCATAAACCTTGCAAAAGAGATAAAAGAAGCAGACCGTAAAGG
>Ga0306871_1000009_pt1 | contig 89164 bp, 65 predicted proteins | sample AntRauMeHopE1497_FD_190447 | JGI IMG/M metagenome (GOLD analysis project Ga0306871, IMG submission 190447) | Saline lake microbial communities from Rauer Islands, Antarctica - Metagenome Hop E1 #497 (v2) (version 2) | ecosystem: Environmental > Aquatic > Non-marine Saline and Alkaline > Saline ... | reverse complement strand
CGGTGAGATTTTGGTTTTCTTGGGCGTTTAGATTTATTAGGAAGGAACTTGTAAAAAACAGTAGGAGAAGGGGGGATTTCATTTGATTAGAGGATTTGGCTATTAGGGGAATAATAACGCAATATTTTGGCTACGCTCGATTACCAGGAGAAAGGAGAAATTAGGAAAGGAGATAGGGGTATCTCGGCTACGCTCAGTGACCAAGGGCATAGGTTTTTAGTGGTAAGTGATGAGTGGGAAAACACCGTGAATTAACAAATAAAGCTTCACAAGATCAGTTAGATTTCAAAAATTTCGCTCATCGCTCATCGCTCATCGCTCATCGCTCAGATTACTCTTCTAGTTTCATAAAAGTGTCCATTTCAGTCTTTAATGTCTGTAGCTGCTCAGATAAATGGCCAACTTGGGTCAACTTAGTTTGATAGGCAAGAATTTTTTCTTCTACAGAAGCTAGGGTGACTTTAGCATTGGGTTTGATAAGGTCATCTAAGTTTTTGTAAATAGTTATACTTGTAGCGTAGGTATCGCGAATTTGTATAATTTTATAAATCACATCATCACGTTTTTTAACATTTCGCTCAAGTAAGGCAGCTTGAGAGGTAAACCATCGTGATTCATTACCATTTTGAATTCTTGTGATTTTATCGTCATAGTGCTTTAAACGTACTTCAAGATCTTTATCCTCTGCAGTATTATACAAATCAACCAAAACTTTCTTCACATTCTTTTTGATAATGTTGGTATCGGTACTCACTTCACTCTCATTAGTTTCCCCTTCAGTTCTAATTTTTTTGATAGTACTCATACTTGTATTAACACCGGCAGATTCGAGGATACCATAGAGTTTTTCCAAAGCTGGGCCATATTCCAAATTGTCATAGGATTCTTGTGCTGCTGGAATATCAGTTCGATCACCAGTAGTAGTATCAAATAGTTTACTAGGCTTATCTGATGTCTTAGATTTTTTTAGAAGTTCATATGATCCGCTTATACTAGAAGAACCTAAATCCCACTGTTTAAAATTGTAGCGGAATAGCTCTTTTTTAAAGAAAAATAACGCTTTTGCTTCGAAGCCGCCTGCAAGTTTAGCCAAGAAGTTTGCATCTATGCCGTAGGTTAAGAACAGCTCAGCTAGTTCAAAGCCTTCGTCTTTTTTAGAAGCCTTTCCATTTAAATCAATGTGAGGTTTTCCTTGTGCTAGGGCTGCGGCTTCTATAAACCCTCCGATGTAAAGTAAAAGAGACGAGCCTACACCAGCTGATATCTTAAGGGCTAGTGATACCTCCATGGGTCCCCCCAATGAGCCACGAAATTCAAATGCACCCTTTTCGTATACTAAAGAAGCTTCTACACTAAAGCCTTTAAGTCCGCCAGCTAAAACAAGTTCAATACCTGCAGTAATTGGTACAGGTGCTGGAACAATAATTGAACTGAAACCAAAAGAAAGTGGCCAACCAAAAGGCAAGTAATCACCTGGGAAGTCAGATGCTTTGGTGCCATTCATAGAAAGTTCACCTCTAGTTATTTCAGGTATAAGGCTTGCATCTTTGGTATTCCAAGTAAAAGAGGCTTTACCTAGAGCTTCAAATTCATCTTTCTCAAATGTGGCTACAGCATCATTTAGGTGAAGTGCAACATAATCGGTTTTCTTTTCAAGTAAAGCATTGGGTAATTTGAATGAAAAATCACCCATCTTAAACTCGTTGCCAAGTTCTACTTCAACCGATGCCCAATCTGCCTCTTTTTTGCTTAAGGCTAATCCCTTGGCTGTAACCTTTGGGCTCGATTGGCCAAGAAAACCCGATTTTGTTAATTTTCCTGATGCAGTACCTATAGTAAGTGCACTATCTGCATAGCCAATTTCAGATGCTTCAATACTAAATAAATCGAATAGAGTAGCCTTAATAGAACCTTTAGCCACCGTAGTTTTGGTGAAGGACTTGCTTGCAAGGTCGTAGGTTATGGCCAAATCGCCAGAGAGGTCGTCGAGTTTCACAAAAGGAACATCTGCTTTTGCCTCTACATGGCCTGCGCCCGTAACTTCCCATCCTGTTGTGGTTCTTTTGATTCCTAGCGTAGGCTTGCTAACCTTTAATAAATCTGAAAATTCTAGTTCAGCAGAGCTAGATATAGAGGCTGATTCGAACGAGATACCTTCCGCTTTACTATAAGAGATACTGGTCATTTCGCCAGCAATTTCCGTTCCTTCTACATTAACTTTTAGACTGCCTTTTTCTGCTTTTAGTACGCCATCTTTGGCATCTACGCCATTTACGCTTACTTCCAAAAGGTTATCTAAGAACCCGAGTGTGAGTTCTCCACCTTCAACAGAAAGCTCTTTAAAGGAAGATGATCCAAAATCATAGGTTCCTGCTACCTTACCCTTAGCTACGAGGCTATTAAGGCCGTATTTGGGTGAGAGTTCTACATCTAATTCACCTTCTGCAGAAGCCTCATAATGATCTTTAAGGTTCTTGAGCGTAACAGAGGGGTCTGTGATAGTGACACCTGTTATAGGGCATAGTTTACCTTGATAAGCAAGTCTAAGTGTATCAAATTCAAGTTCATTGGCTGCAATAGTTACTTGGCTTAGGCTACCTGTAGCAACGCCTTCGCCTATTGCCATTGAGAGCTGAACACTAGCTGCTTTGAACGTACTTTCACCAAGCTTGGCTACATCAATTCCACTGATTATTGCACTAATGTGGTTTTTAAAATTGGTTCTAATTGTTAACAAGCCTAAGTGCTTATTAATACCATCTATAATGGCTAGTTTTTCTGGTTCACTTGCTTTGCCATCTATTAAGTGTCGCTTTTTCCACTCTTCGGTTAACGCATGTACTGCTTGCCCTTTTTGAAGCATAGCATAAACCATATCGAAGTTTTCAATATTACCACTTGCCTCTTTTTGGAATTCGAGATACGCTTTTTCTAGCAGTTGGAAAGTAGAAGAAGTGCCAGTTACCGCTTCTTTAACCTTAGCAGAAAAAGTAACTTTATCAGTCATGCTTCCAAGTTCAACTTTTTTGTCGGGTGTCTTTAAGGCGCTAACAATTCTAGATATAGAAGCTTTTTTTTGCTCATCAGTAGTCTCAGTACGCTCACTATTTTTCGATAACCACGTTTCACCCAACTTAATTATGGAAGGCTTTAACTTAATTTTATCTTCTTCAGATTTTGCTGCTTGGTAGGAATTTACCACTTTCAGTAACTGGCTAAAAGTTGATTCTGAGCCAAGTAAGCCTTTAAATTTAGCTGCCATAGAAACTTGACCTTGTAATAAGATCATATCTTGTTCCATGGAAACACTTAATTTTGACCCTTCATCTTCTGATCCGCCTGCCGCAGATTTCACTACTTTCTGAACTATGCCACTTTGTAAGGCTAGCTTCTTTTTTGTTGAAGGTCTATTGTCTGGCAAAAAACTCTGATCAGACGACCCTTTGTCTGGGACACCATGCGTGGGTTCAACTTTTGTAGATAGCAGTTCAGGCATAGAGGTAAGATGATAAAAGGGCTGGCTTAATTAATAATATACAAGCACTCGCATAAATTAGTAAAACGGATTGAGCCTTGTGCTATAATTTTGATGAAATTAATTGGATAATGGATAATTGACAATGCCTGAATAGTGTTAAGTGTTGAGTGGTAAAACACTGTGAATAAACAAATAAAGCTTGACAAGGTCAGTTAGATTTCAAAAATTTCGCTCATCGCTCATCGCTCATCGCTCATCGCTCATCGCTCATCGCTCATCGCTCATCGCTCATCGCTCACTAAAATCTAAACCCACCCCAGGCATTGTGCTGCGCTTTATCCAAGAAAGTCCATGCTATGAAACGGCTGATTTTTTGGCCTTGTCCCATTTCAATAACGCATTTCTTTATGGGTTTAACGGCCTCAAAATCTTTTTCCAGAAAGGGTAGAGTGGTTTTTCGGGATACTAAGCTAGTAAACCATAATACTTGTGTAGCAAATTTGGCGCTCTCTTGAATCATTTGCTGGATAAAAGCGACTTCCCCGCCTTCACACCAAAGTTCATGTGAAGCACCTCCAAAGCTTTTGGTTGATTGCATTTTTTGGTCTAAACCAAGCTGTTTCCATTTACGCTTGGTTCTGCGTTCGGCATCTTCTGCTGAGCTGTGAAAAGGTGGATTACAAAGCGTAGCATCAATAAACTCGCCTTTTTTTATAATTCCCTCAAAAATATGCTTTGAATTGGGTTGAAAACGAGTTTCTAAGCTCTTGGCAAGCCCGCCATTCGCCGCGGCGAACCCCTTTAACCAATGACTAAGGTGCGAAATAGAGGCTTCATTGGTATCACTTCCAATAAACGACCAGCCATATAAAGCATTTCCCAAAATGGGATAAACCGCGCTTGCTCCAACACCAATATCCATGATGCCAACTTTAGGGCCTTCAGGGATTTTCCCATTATTGCTTTCGCTGGCAAGAAAATCAGCTAAATGATGCAGATAATCGGCTCTGCCTGGCACGGGCGGACAAAGCGCATTTTCTGGCAAAAACCATTTTTTTACCCCATAATGGCATTCCAACAAGGCTTTGTTTAGCGCAAACACAGCCTCTTTTTGGGCATAATCTATGCTAAGTCTGCCGTACCCATTATCCCGAATATACTGCTGTAAATTCGGGTTGGTGGCTGCTAATTTTTGGTAATCGTAACCGTGCCTATGCAGATTTCTTGGATGCACAATTAACCCACCTAGCCTTTACGCTTTTCTAATTCGCTATCAGATAAGCCGTTTATTTTTTCAATCTGCGTGGTTAATTCTTCCCAGCGCGACATATCATAGACTAGGCCGCCTTTGGTTTTTTCGTATTCTGTGCCCACATCCTTTACTTTTTTATCGTCATCGTAAAAGTTAGGGTCGGCCATAACCACTTCAATTTCAGCTTGTCTGGTTTCCAGCTTTTCAATTCTGCTTTCAACTTCTCTAAGCTCTCTTTGCAGCGGCCGTACTAAGAAACTTAGTTTATTTCTACGTTCGGCTTCTAAGCGTTTTTGTTCTTTGCGGGAAATAGTGGGAGCGGCTTTAGCAGAAGCCGTTCCATTTTTGCCGTTGGTTGCAACAGCGCTAGAAGAGGCATGAGTAGATTCGCTCATTCCTTTATAAGCGTGTAATTCAGCCGTCTTTTCTAGGTAATAAGAGATATTTCCGAGGTAGGTTTTCACCTTTGAACCCGGACGAATTTCAATCACTTTATTCACAATAGGATCCATGAAATGCCTATCGTGACTTACTACCAAGAAGCTGCCGTCAAACTGCATTAGCGCTTGTTGAAGAATATCTTTTGAATATAAATCTAAGTGGTTTGTAGGCTCATCCAGTATCAGCAAATTACTAGGTTGTAATAACATACGAGCAATAGCTAGTCTGCTTTTTTCTCCGCCAGAAAGTACTCTTACAGGTTTAAAAACATCGTCATTTTTAAAGAGAAATCCGCCAAGAATACCACGCAGAAAAGATTCTGCAAAGCTGCCTGGAACAGAAGTCATAACAGATAGTGGTGTTCCATCTAGCGGTAAATCATCGGCTTGGTGCTGCGCATAGTAATTTGGGCTTACTTTATGGCCTAAATCTAGGGTTCCGCCCTGATGTGTTTCCAAACCAGCCACCATTCTGATGAAGGTTGATTTACCGGCACCGTTTGGCCCAACTATGGCCACTTTATCGCCGCGTTCTAGCTGTAAATCAAGTTTATCAAAGATTTTATGCTCGCCGTAGGATTTATCAAGGCCTTGGGCATCAATAACAATTTGCCCGGCACGTTCAGCGGCAGGGAAGCGAAAAGAGATTCCGCCCAACTCGTCTTCGATTTCAATACGTTCAAGCTTTTCTAATTGCTTTAGTTTACTCTGCGCCTGCTTTGCCTTACTAGCTTTTGCTTTAAATCGACTAATAAATAGCTCGGTTTCTTTAATCTGCTTCTGCTGATTAGCATACGCATTTTGCGTCATTTCTTTCTCGAGCGCGTACTCTTTTTCGTAGAAACTGTAATTCCCTTCAAAGCTGCGAAGTTCTCCACGTTGAAGTACAAAAGTTCGGTTACAAAGCTGGTCTAGGAAGGTTCTATCGTGACTAACCAACAAAATTGCGCCTTTATATTCACGCAGGAATTGCTCCACCCAGATCATAGAATCCATGTCTAAGTGATTGGTAGGCTCATCTAATAGCAACAGATCGGGTTTTTGCAGTAATAGTTTAGCCAAGCCCATTCGCATTAGCCAACCTCCAGAAAACTCAGTTGTTGGTCGTAGACGATCTTCTTCGGTAAAGCCTAAACCTTCTAACATTCGGTGAATTTGCGAATCGAGCGAGTACCAGCCACTCATTTCTAGCAATTCTTGCTTTTCGCCCAACTCTTCAAGCAAAGCCATATCTGGATTGGTATCTCCGTCTAAAAGCTTGTGCAGCTGGTCTACTCTTTTTGAAGTGGCGTTAAGCTTATCGAATACCGAATGAACTTCTTCGAATACCGTTTTATTTGGGTCGGCTTCAATACCATCTTGCGGCAGATAGCCAATAGTAACCGAATTTTTCTTGTTAATAACGCCTCTATCAAGACCGCGTTCTCCGCTTAGGACCTTCAGAAGGGTAGATTTCCCGGCGCCATTTGGGCCAACTAAGCCAACTCTGTCGCCTGGGTTTAGGATGGCGGTGACGTCTTTAAAAAGTTGACGTTCACCCAAAAATAGTTCTAAATGCTCTAACCAAATCATAATACGTGTTTATCTAAAAGAGTTTTTCCGACGGCTAAAACGCGGGTTTTTACTTCCTGAAGCGTGCCTGATAATTTGGCACCAGCTGCTTTAGCATGGCCGCCACCGTTAATTTGTTTTCCCCATTCATTTACATCAAGCTCGCTTTTTGATCGCAAGCTCATTTTAACCACGCCTTCATTGGCTAATTCCTTAAAAAATACCGCAGCTTTTACGCCTTCAATACTCAGTGCGTAATGAACAATGCCTTCGGTTTGGTCTGGTGTTGCTCCGCTTTGTGCAAAAAAGGTGTATGGCGTTTCAATAGTTGCAATCTGATCATTGAAGTGCAGTTTTAACGTAGTTAGTGCTAAACCAAGTAGTTTAATTTCATTGAGATTTTTTGAGGCGTACAGTTTTTCTTGAATCTCATTGGGTTTAAAGTTTCCCAGCTCTAATAAATGGGCACTTGCACGTAGCGTTGTAGGTGTAACAGAGTCGTAAGCGTGCGAACCCGTGTCGGTTATGATACCCGTGTACAGGCATTTGGCAGCAGCGGTTGACAAGTAATCAAAGCCACTTTCTTTTGCTGAAATAACGTGATAAACCATTTCGCAACTGCTAGACATATCGCTATTGGTGTACTGCGTAGCAAAAATGTTTGCCGGATCTGGATGATGATCTAGGCAGTATATGGGAAGATGCGTTTCTTTGGCAATGCGTTCAAACTCTTCACCAAACCGATCAGGTTTATTGCCATCAACAATAAGAATAGCTTCAACATCGGCTAAATCATGGTCTAATGATTGCGTATTATTTAGTGGGAATTGCGCATAATCTGCCAAAAAATGGAGATAATCAGGTACTTCATCTCTATTAAAGGCAATCACCTCTTTGCCCTGAGCTTGTAACCAGAGAGCTAGGCCAAATTGAGCGCCTAGGCAATCTCCATCTGGTTTAATATGTGAAAAGACGGCAATTTTTTGATGGGAAAGAAGAGCGTTTAGTAGAATTTTAGGCATAAATAGCAAAGTTGTTCAGATAGCTTTATCGTAAATAGAAATTTTCAAGCAAGCCTACAAAATACGAATTGGTTTAATCAGATGAGCAAGCAAAAAGGCCTAATACTGTGTAATGGACAAATGCCGCCAAAAGGCTTGGTTCGTAGGTACATTAATGAAGAAATCCTTTTTGTGGCGGCTGATGGTGGCGCAAATAAGGCGCTTGATATGGGTTTTATCCCAGAAGTGGTTATTGGCGATTTAGACAGTTTTGATGGCACAAAATGGAGCCATTTAACAAATGTGCAGATTATTAAGGATGCGGATCAAGAAACAAATGATTTAGAAAAAGCTTTAGCTTATCTATTGACAAAAAGTATATCTGAGGTAGCAATTTTAGGCGCAACTAATATGCGGCTAGACCACAGTTTGAAAAATTTGTCGGTAATGCTGCAGTTCAATCCACATTTTACGAGTTTACAGATGATTGATGAATATGGGGTTTGTTCTATTCTTCCCAAAAAATTTGTGGGGAACTACCAAATTGGCACAACTATAAGCCTAGTTCCTTTGAGTGGAGAAGTTCACAATATTGTTACTACGGGACTTAAATACCCACTTAATAATGAGACCTTAGCGGTGGGAAAAAGAGATGGCTCCTCCAATGAAGCCATTCAAGAAACTATAACTATTGAGTATGGCTATGGGCATTTGCTGCTGTATGTAGTAAATATCCAGCGTCCATCGAGTGATTTGCCGCAGTAAATAGTGCCGAGATGAGTTATCCAGTGAATAAATCGAAAATTTGGTAATGCCTGAATAGTTTTCTCAGCACTAAAAAAACCTCAAACCTAAGTGAAGCGTCACCTCTAATCAACTTCTGTGTTTGGGCTGCTTGGAATACTAGTACTTGGCTTTTTCATCATGCAGATGATACGATCGTTCTTTTCGAGGTTGGTAACAAGGTCATCTGCTACCACAAAGAAGGTATTTGCCGTAGTTCTGTGAACAAATAGCGGAATAAGATCCTCGTTTTCCTTGATATCAGCTAAAGTGGTTTCTTTCTCTATTTTTACGAGGTCTATTTTCCAACCACTTCCATACAGATCGTTTAGTGTTTTGAAGTTGTGGATACCGCCAAAAAGCAGCCTACCACCGCGTTCATTGCCGCCTTCAATCCCATTTTTCTTCTCATTAAGTTGAAAAACGTGTGCGCTATCAAAAGACTCTTCAAAACTAATACATGCCAAGGTGTTAACCTCGTGGTTAGGCGTTAAGGCCATAAAGTTACCCAAGCTATCAATATCTAACTCTTCGGGAATACTATCTGTAACAATATTACCGTGGAAGGTGTTGAGCCCTTGGCGTTTAGCCAATCTTATGTTTTGCGCGTTAGTATCTGCAATAACCACGTCAAAACCAAGTTGCCTCACCGCTCTAGCCATGTCGCGAACCCAATTATGCCCACCAAGGAATAGCACGCCAAGTGCATCTGGTTTAGCCACATTTAGTTTATTGGCAACCCATTTTGCGCTTAGGCCATAAATAGTAACAGTTCCTATAATCACAATAAATGTGTAGGGAACAAGCAATGAAGCCGATTCAAAGCCTCCTTCTATTAAACTGAAAGAGAAAATGGCTGAAATTGAAGCTGCTACAATACCACGAGGAGCCATCCAAGACAGGAAGAGTTTCTCTTTTGTGGTTAAGTTTGTCTTGATCATTGACAGGAAAATAGCTGCCGGGCGAACTATAAAAATTAGGCCAAATAGGAAAAGTACACTTCCAATATTTACATGGGCCAAATCTTCTAGCGTTAGTCGTGCAGATAGCAGAACAAATAAGGCCGAAATTAAAAGTACGCGTAGGTTTTCTTTGAACTCAATAATATGCTTAACTCGCACATATTTTTGATTGGCTAGAATAATTCCCATAACGGTAACTGCCCATAGGCCACTCTCGTGTTGAAGTACATCAGAAAGGGCAAAAGTACCAACAACTAAGGCTAATGAAACCGGATTTTGCAGAAAATCTGGGATGAGGTGACGTTTTAGTAGATACACCATAATTGCGGCACCAGCAGCCCCAAGAAGAGTGCCATAACCTACGGTATTCACAATACTCAAGATGGCAACGCCTTTACCTTCAGCAAGGCCACCAGCAAGAATAACCTCTAAAACAAGAACAGCGAACATTACGCCAATGGGGTCGTTTACGATGCCTTCCCACTTCAAAACAGAAGCAACATTACCAGAAGGGCGTACCTGGCGCATTAACGGAATAATTACCGTTGGGCCCGTTACAATTAAAATTGAGCCAAACAAAATGGAAAGACTTAACGCCTCATCCTCAGCAAAACCAAGAGTGTAATACGATAGAACGGCTGCTAAAAGCCACGTAACTACCAAACCAACGGTCATTAAGCGGCTAAGTGCAGTGCCAATTCTGCGTAATTCACTCATTTTCAGGCTTAAACCGCCTTCAAAAAGGATGATACCTACAGAAAGCTTAACAAGTGGTGCTAAACCATTACCCATTAGCTCATCGGGATTTAATAATCCCGTCATACCGGCCGCAATACCAGTAAGAAGAAGTAAGAGGATGGACGGTAATTTTAGTCTCCAGGCTACCCATTGGGCTAAGGTACCCGTTGCAATGACAGCCACAAGTCCCAGCATAATTGCTTCAGTGGACATAATAAATTGCTTTACTTATAGGTTTAATGAAGAGGCTCTGAGGAGTTTAAAACGACAGAACATTACAATAGCTTATCGGACATGAATAATCAATACCGTTTATAGACTTTTCGCTAGTGGCGAGAGTTGTGCTAAAATTTGGCTCCAATTGTGCTTTTGCTCTACGCTTTTGTCCATATCTCTGAGCACAAACTCTTTAGCAGCTAACTCATTGTCGCCAACTATAATACAATATTTTGCATTCTCACGATTCGCATTTTTCATTTGGGCTTTCATTGAACCAACTGAGTAATGCATAGTAACGTTTAAACCAATTGCACGTAGCTCTTGGGCTGCTTTTAAGCTCCAAAGTTGGGCTTCATCGCCTAAACTTATCATAATAACATCGGGTCGGTGATCTTTTACTAAATTCAAGCCAAGTGCTTCGCTAGCAATAAGTAAGCGTTCTATGCCGCAAGCAAAACCAACAGCAGGCGTTTTTTTCCCGCCTAGTTCTTCAACCAGTAAATCGTAACGTCCGCCACCGCCAAGTGCATCTTGGGCACCAAGGTCTGGACTGCTGATTTCAAAAGCGGTTTTGCTGTAATAATCAAGGCCACGCACTAAAAGAGGATTTATTTCAAAATCGATTCCCAATTGCGTTAATTGTGTTTTAACGGCTTCAAAATGGGCCGTACAGTCTTCGTTTAAATAATCTAAGATTTTGGGCGCATTCACAACCAAAACTTTATCGCCTTCGTCTTTAGAATCCAAAATACGCATAGGATTCTGTTCTAAGCGTTGCTGAGAAATCTCACTCAGTTTCGATTTTAACGGGCTGAAGTAGTTAACCAAGGCTTCTTTATAAGCAGTTCTACTTTCAATATCGCCCACAGAATTTAGTTTTAACGTATAGCGGGTAATCCCAATTTTTTGAATCACAGCTATCATAAAAGCAATGGTTTCGGTATCTGCTACAGCCTCAGCACTACCTAAAACCTCTACACCAAACTGATGGAATTGACGCTGCCGACCTTTCTGCGGACGTTCTGCACGGAACATAGGCCCGATATAAAATAAACGCTGAACACCACCAAGCTGAGCTAAATTGTGCTGAATATAAGCTCGTGAAACAGAGGCGGTGCCTTCCGGACGCAGCACATATTTATCTTCACCACGGTTAAAGGCAAACATTTCTTTAGACACAATATCGGTGAGTTCGCCCACGCCACGCGCAATTAGTGCTGTGTCTTCCATTATAGGTGTGCGAATTTCATGAAAATGAAAACGTTTTGCGGTTTCGCGTACAATAGTTTCTAGAGCCAACCATTTCGGACTTTCATCTGGAAGAATGTCGTGCATGCCATGGTGGGTGCGAAAACTTGGTTTTGCCATAATCGTGATTTAAAAAAATAAATAAGATGTAAAATTTAAGCGATCTGTGCTAGACGCTTAATTGGGGCGTTAATATAGGTTTTTGCCCAAACTTTTCAGTATCGGCGCTGCAAGTTTAGATTTTGCACTTCCCGCAAAAGAATAACGATTTATAGGCACTTCTTGGGGCTTAAATCTACTATAAAAAGTATGAACGCCGGGAATGGAAGAGCCTTCAAAATCAAAAATCAGTCCCAATTTTGCACTTTCTTCAATAGCTGAATGGTGAAGCACTGAAGCTGCCTCAGGAAAGGTATCATTTCTTGGAGTTCCAATTACCAAATTGTAGACACGTTGTAAATCTTTAGCATAAATGCCTGCTGCAAGTAATTGTCCCTCAGCTGAATACACACCTAAAGTAAAAACCAATTCTACGAGTTGAAGCTCTTCAAAAGCCTTAATAAAGGCTATTTCTGCAAGTGGAACTTCACGTTTATTTAAGGCCATACTTTCTTTAACAAGCGGGAAAACTTCGTTTATTGGAATGGCTTTTTTGGTAATTAGTCCAGACTTGATTGCCTTACTCAATTTACTTTTTAACGAACGAGAATAGCTTTCTTCTGCCGTAGCTGGATTCGCCAAAAGCATGGTAATGGAAGGCGCACTTTCTATGGCGAATTTGCCAAAAATTGACTCATCTCCTTCGCTAAATGAGCGCCAACGCATACCGTCAAAAGGCTTAATAAATTCGATTAATTCTCGGATAAAACCTTCCCTAACTTCGGGTTCAAATTGTGTTTTATCTGGTAAAAATGGAGCGAAAAAGGGCGTATAAACGGGTGGAATTATTTGAGTAAAACCCATTTTTTTTGGCATTTCTACAAAGGCAAAACCACCAATTATTCGGTTATAATCTCCTTTAGCTACTACTACGGTAGGCTCAATTCCCGACAAAGCCCGCAACCAATGGGTACTGTAGAATACACAGCCTTCAGGGCGGCTCATAACCCAAGCGTCCCACTTTATGAACTCCGATGAATTCAGTTTAACTAGGTCAAATTGCCACATAGCCATGCTAAATGCCTACAATAATAATGTGAGTGAAAGATTGATTAGTTGTACGACAAAAATTCGTTGATGCATTGCACAACATAATCCTGCTGTTCGCGTTCCAACTCAGGGAAAATGGGTAGCGCCAAGGTTTCTTTTGCGGCAGCTGAGGCTTTAGGGCAATCAAAATCGTCGTATCCCAAATCATAAAAACACTCTTGTTCATGTAGAGGAATTGGATAATAAATGGCGGTTCCAATGCCTTTTTCGGTCAAGAAAGCTTGCAATTCATCACGACGTTTCACACGAATTACATACTGATGATATATGTGTTGTCCGTCAGAGTCTGGTGAACCGTGTGTTTCGGAAGGAAGTATTAAATGGCGATCGTCTAGTTTGGCTACATTATTCACATTGAGTTCTTCTTTTTCAAAAAGTTCGTTGTAGCGAAGCGCAATTTCCCGACGCTTGGCACTCCAATATGCTAAATGCGGTAATTTAACACGCAAAATAGCTGCTTGGATGGTGTCTAAACGGCTATTAATTCCCACCACTTTGTGATGGTATTTTGGTTTAGCACCATGCACAGTCAGGATTTTAAATTTCTCAGCTAGTTCATCGTCGTTGGTTACAATCATTCCCGCATCGCCATACGCCCCTAAATTTTTGGAAGGGAAGAAGCTAAAACAGGCAGACTGGCCAAAATGACCCACTTGTTGCCCACCAAATTTTGCGCCCATTGCTTGTGCAGCATCTTCAACAATAAATAGGTCGTATTTATCTGCAAGCTTTTTTAGTTGCCCCATATCTGCGGTCTGTCCGTATAAATGAACGGGTATAATTCCCACCACTTTCTCGGGTTCCATGCCCTCACTTTCGTTCAGCGGATGAGTGCCTTTCATAAACATGGCCACGTTCTGTGGATCTAGATTGTAGCTGTGCTTTTCAATATCTAGGAAAACGGGGGTTGCGCCTAAACGAGAGATGGCACCGCCTGTGGCAAAAAAGGTGTATGGGGAAGTGAGGACAAGGTCGCCTGGTTTTACGTTCAAACCCATAAGCGAAATAAGCAGGGCGTCGCTGCCGGAAGCACAGGCGATGGCGTGTTTACAGCCGGTAAATTCGGCTACTTCTTTTTCGAGTTCCTGAACGTGGTTGCCCATGATAAAAGCTTGGGAATCAAGAACTTGGTCTATGGCTTCTTTGATAGGAACTTTTAAAGTTTCGTATTGCTTATGCAGATCAAGCAGAGGGACGTTCATTCTTCTTTAGGGCTATTATTTATGGGAAGTGAAAGATATTGAGTACTACCAAGTTAAGATTTTTTTAACGCAGAGACGCAAAAGTGCAAAGATTTTTGAGGATACAATGGATAATGGATAATGGATAACGGGAAATTATGAGTTATGAGTTATGAGCAATCCCACTCAGCACTCAACACTACCCCCCCTACAATACAGATTCCGGATGAATTTCCTCCGCACCATGCGGGGCTTTGTCTACATTGTTCAACTCAAAAAAGAGCTTTCGCTCAGAATCCATGCGCTTCAAATTGATGCTGAAAATACGCAACTCAGGATTTGGTAATAACGCTTTAAAAGGCTCAAAGAATCTACCATACAAATTAGTGTGCGCATGCAGCAACAAATCAAATCCATTCTTATTCGGTGCCTTTGTAAGCACTACAAACCCAACCCGCATACAATCGGCTAGTAATTGTTTATAGTTCGATAGGCCAAAATTTAAACCCATTGGCGGCAGTGGTGGATAGTCAAAAGCCTGATTGCCCAATAACAACGAATCATTTAATCCAGCTTTGTCCACAAAATCTGCAATAGAATCATAGATTATTCCTTCCCGCGGTTGAATCAAATGTAAATCAGCTAAGGCGGTTCCCACCAACTCATTAATTGTAGCATAGTTCTCTAGCACATTTAGCGCAAGCATAGCTTTTCCATTCGTAATATTTGTGCCACTAAACCAAATACGTGAATAGGTTGGGTCTGGACGCATAAACATGGCCAAAGCCTTTTCTTCGGGCGTGCTTTCCACCGAATTTGGAGGTGTGTTGCTATTGCTATCAAGCTCGTTGATTGATAAATCGTGATGAAAACTGAATTTTAAGATGTCCATGCTAGAGATAAAAAAGGTGCGCTGTTACCATGAGTTGAAAGTAAAAGTTTTCAGGTCCAACTCTGTATTATTTATCCTAAAATAGGCTTCTTTTGAAGAATTAACGACAATTTTCCCGCTATTCACCAACAAATAACGGTATATTAATAATTCGCATTTTTGTTATCCTTTACCCATCATGCCTGCAGAAAAGAGCACACCAAATCTTTTTAGAAAAATCCGCTTAGCTTGGCTCAGTGTGCTCGGGAAATTATCTAAAGCTGGGGTGTCTGAATACACTATTTTCACGCTATTCTCGGTCATTATTGGTGCAGCAGCGGGTTTAGTGGCCGTCCTTTTCCATGAATCTATTGAACTTTTAGAGTTTTTAGGTGATCTGATTCGGCATAATGAAAACTACGCCATTGCCCTAGCCGGACTTATATGCTTACCCATGTTAGGTATGGGTATTCAGCGAGTTATGATTCAATTTGCACCAAAAGCCGCAGCAGATAAAGGTGTTATGAGTGTAATAAAAGCGGTGGCTTTCAGAGGCGGACATATCTCAATCCGCCAAACCATTTTTCATTTTTTTGCGCCCCTAATTGCTATAGGAACGGGTGGAACGGTTGGCCCCGAAGGCCCCATTGCTAAAGTTGGTGCAGGTGTAAGCTCTAGTTTGGGAAGGCTTTTTGGCATGAACGACGCCCGCCGCCGAATGTTCACCACAGCTGGTGCTGGGGCTTCTATCGCAGCCATTTTCAACACGCCTCTAGGTGGAATTTTCTTCGCTTTAGAATTAATACTTCTAAACGACTTCAGAGCACCCATTTTCTCGGCTTTAGTACTGGCTTCGGTTACCGCATCGGTTATTTCTAGGGGGATTTTGGGAGATGAGCCAACCTTTATTTTTGATGCCCTAAACATTAGTAACCACGAGCAAATAGGATATTTCGTTTTGTTGGGTTTAGGTGCCGGTTTATTATCGCTTTTATATGTGCGATATGACCATTTCCTACACAACTATTTCAAGCATAAAACCCAAAATAAACATCATATTACCATAGCCATGTTATCGGTTGGTTTAATGGTGGGAATTACGGGTATTTGGCTACCTCAAATTTATGGTATTGGCTACCGAGCTATTAACGCACTCTTAGCCGGTGGCTTATCTTGGCAAGTAGCATTTGCTTTATTTGTAATGAAATTCTTACTAGTTCCCCTAACGCTTAGAAGTGGTGGATATGGCGGTACATTTGGCCCGAGCTTGGTTTTAGGCGCAAGTTATGGCTACCTATTTGTCTTTATTGGGAATCAGCTTTTTGGGCTAGATCTTGCCACAGTTCCTTTTATTTTGGTGGGAATGGGTGCCATGCTAGGGGCTATAAACTCTATTCCGATTTCGGCTATTCTCATACTTTTTGAAATGACGAAAGACTATTCTTTCATTCTTCCGTTAATGTTGGGCGTGGTAATGTCAACCACCGTGGTTCAATTGGTGTTTAAGCGTTCGGTATTGAATAGGGAAATGGAAGATGAGGGTTTATTTTTGCCAAGTGGTAGGAACAGCGACATCCTGCGTTTACTGCAAGCCAAAGACGTTATGAAGGTAGATTACACCCTAGTTCACGAGTATGAATCAGTTACCAAAGTTGTGGAAAGCTTCATGGAAAAACCCAGTCAGTTATACTTCACCGTGAACGCAGCCAATGAACTTACAGGCGTTATACAGGAAAGTGAGCTTCGAGTAGTGCTATTAGATTTTGATCATCTCCGTAACCATTTGGTAGCCGTAGATATCTCCCATCCTGGCGCAATTTGTGTTTATCCTACAGACGACCTAAATGCCGTGCTAAAATTATTTGACCGAGAACGTTGTGATGGTGTGGCGGTAGTAGATCCGCTAGAGCCTAGAAAAGTGATTGGTTGTATCACCAGGCAAGACGTAATTGGGGCCTACAACCGGGAAAGCATGAAGTACAATATGGCTGAAGGTTTTGCCCAAGAATTCAAGGAATTGGATAGGCATAAACAGGTGCAAATAACGGAAGGATTTTTGGTTTCGGAAGTGGCTCTACCCAATAAATTTGTGGGAAAAAGCTTGCTTCAGTTGCAGCTACGTAATAAATACAATGTTGAAGTTTTAATGATTAAACATGCAGAATCGCCATTCAATGCAGCCGATTTAACCCCTAGAATGTCGGTACCAGACCCGAACTATCAGTTTAATGCAGGCGACCATTTAATTTTATTCGGGAAGGAAGAAGATTTGAATAAGATTAAGCTCTGGTAATTCGATCCAAGAAGGGGTTTAAGATCTTGAGAAAGGAGAAAAAGGAATAGAGAAATTCTAGCTAGAGCGTCTTCCTGAACAGTGAGTGCAGCAATTCGCCGCGGCGAACAGGATCTTATAGATTGCGGACCTATGTTCGTTGGACTCACAGTCTGCAAAGACGAGTTAGTGCACTTTTTCCCATTTCCCATTTCCCATATAATCAAAAACCTAAGCCGTATGCCCAAACTGCTTAGCCAAGTCAATATTTTTTGCAACAACATTCAGCAATTCTAGTGGCGTAAAAGGCTTGGTGATGTAATCATTCATGCCACGCATAAAGGCTTTTTCTTTAATTTGATCACTACTAGAAGCCGTAAGTGCAATTATGGGGACCGTTTTAGCCTGTGCATGGCTGCTCTGACGAATATATTCCGTGCAGCTAATGCCATCCATTCCCGGCATCTCTAAATCCATCAAAATTAGGTCAAATTTCTCGTCTTTCGCTATAAGTTCAAGTGCCTCTGCTGCATTAGTAGCAAGACTGCAGTTATACATATCCTTTTGCAGTATTCTAGCCGTAATTTTCAAATTCACAGGGTTGTCATCTACAATGAGAATGCGTTTTATGGGCGCTACTACCTGATCCACCATTTTGGTTAAAAGTACCGTTTTGGCCTTGTTATGTAATTGATGAACAATTGGAAAGCTCATATTGAAAGCAATAGATGTACCTAGCTCAGGTTCTGTATCTATGCTTATGGTGGTGTTGAAATAGCTCAGAAGCGATTTACTCAATAAAATTCCCGTAAAATGACTGTCGATATCAAAAACAGGGATTTCATTTTTGTTCAAAATTTCTAGGTCGTGATCTTCGTAACCCTCACCTGTATCGGTTATTACAAAACGCAACAGACATTCATTGGTGAGTTTACGTACGCAATTAATTTCCAGCGTAACACTACCTCTATTTGTTTTACGCCAAGCTTGTTGCAGAATACTAAGTAGTATTTGATTCAGTCTAACGGCATCGGTTTCAACCACTTCCGGAATATCACTCTCATCTAAAACGAGCCTGAATGCAACTCCTTTCCCCTCAAACTTAGCGCGATAAATATCACAAATAGTCTGAATTTGTTCTAGCAAAGAAGAGGGTTTTATCACCAATCTAAGTGTTCCCTCTTGCAATTTACTGAGATCTACCACCTGATTTATTAAAGCTAACAATTGAAAGGATGAGTGATGCAGCTCTTTTATATCATCGGCCCACTCAGATTTCATTGCCTCAGAATCTAAAAGCTGATTGATGGTGTTCGTTAAATTGTTCAGTGGAGTTCTAATTTCCCGAGCGGCAGCCGCCATAAATCCGACTCGGTTAGAGGTAGTGCTGTCTTCTAGGGAAAGGAAACTCAGTGCATCGCGTTGAATATTGAGCTTGTCAATAACCTTGTTCAAACTGTTGGCTAAAATGGCTAATTCATCAGGAATATTCAAAGAATTGATTTGGTCCAATTCAGCGGTAAATAGACCTTTTTCTGCATCTGACAACTTTTTAATTAGGGTATTTAATGGGTAGTAGTATTTATTCTTTGTATACCTGATTAAAAAAAACATACTCAGTAATAATGCTGCTATAATTGCGCCAAAAAAGACGAATACCCACCGGTTGTGTTGATTTTGTTGTAAGCTTAATTGCTGATTAGCCGAGTTCCAAGATTGCCTGAAAAGATTATCTGCTAGTAAAAATGCATTTTCTTGGGCAGCTAATAGACGTTTTTGCTTTTGGTAGGTAGTCATTGTTTCTAGCAGTAATCGTCTTTGCGCAAAGCCTCTTGAAGTACTGTCAAAAATGAACACTTCATCATATAACGCATTTAAGTGTGCTGTTTCTGCTGAGTCTGGATTTATAAAAAAAGCTTGTTCTGTGTTCGTAATTCTTACATTATTTACCGAACTAAAAGGTGGGCTAATCAATTTTAGAGCAGATATAGATTCGTTTATTTCTCGTAATAATTTAAGTTGAGCAGCTTTTCCTACTAAAAAAGCACCATAGCTTTCTAAGCTTTGCTCAAGTTTATTACTTAGATCTAAAACAGTTAGATTATCGCTTCCTAGTAATTTTTTTAGTTCAGAAATAGTAGCTGATAATTGTTTTTCAAAAGATTGTTTAACGTCTTGAACGTCTGTTAAGGCGTATTGCTGATTTGATTTGACTGTGGACCAATTGATCCATTTTTCATAACCATCTTCAATATTATTGAGTTGGATTATACTTTCTTGCCACTTAAACTGCTGTTGGTAAAACTGATATCCGCCATAAAAAAGCATAGCAACAACAGCTAAAAATAGACCGCTTAATACTGTTGTTTTTATGGAAAATAGGATTTTCATTATAATCGAATCAGGTTAGCCTAAACATAAGCAAAGCTAAGGCAATGGAGCTAGATGATTTTGGTTATTTGGCATAAAAAAAGCAGATAGTGCATGAAAATAGACTACCTGCTTTCTTAAAGATTAATCGACTATAAGCAGCCTTGGCTTAATTAATAACTACAGGCAAAGTAATACTAATATCTGTAGAGCCGCCTGCGTTGGTTATGTCTCCGGTGGCAACGCCTGCAGCAAATTTGTCTAATTCATGGCGTAGAACTATGGTTAATTCGCCACTTCCTGTAGTTGTAGTGGTAACCTCCATCAGCAAGCCTATCGGATTTCCAGAACCATCAGTGTCTAAATAGCTAAAGCTTAACCCTAAAGAACTTGGCGTTACGGTGTAGAAAAACTGGTGCTCTTCACCTTCTTTCCGAATCTCTTCGGTTATATTTTCGTCATCACCATGATCATCATCTCCTGAGTGGTCATCAGTAGAATGGTCATCATCAGAATGGTCTTCTTCACCATCGTGCGAATGCGCCTCTCCATACAATTCAATACTCATATCGTAAGATGAGTTTGCTGCTAGGGGGGAAGTCACAATCATAGGCTCTGCTGAAGAACCTTCTTCTATTTTCCAGGTCCATTCAATTTCTTCGCCACCGCCTTTGGGCACAAATTTAATATGAACTTCACTGATTAACTCTTCTTCATTTTCTTCAGCTGGATCGTCTGTTCCGCAGGCATTAAAAACGAATAACGTTAGGGCTAATAAAGCTAATATGGGCCATTTGAAAGCCATTTTTGGAAGGCGATTATTTACTGTAATTCTCATTTTTATGGGATTTTGGTATTGGTTGTGAGTTGTTTATTGATTTTTATTGACTAAAATTCGTATGTGAAATTGGCTAGGATATTGAAGCCCGGTTGATGCATATAAAACCGAAGCCGATCTAAATATCTGCGGTACTCTGTATTCAGCAGATTGTTGGCTTGCAGGGCAAAAGTCCACTTTCTTTCGTGGTTAGATTTCATTCGAATTCCCGCATTCACAAGCGCATAAGAAGGCGGTGGTGCAGCAAAAAGTTCTTCATCAATGAATCGAGTTTGACGATCTACGTACTGAATTTCCCAGCTAAAAATAGGGTGGTAGCGTTCTAGTTTTCCGTGAACGGGTAGCATCCATTCTTGCTTAAAACGTGCGTTAAAAGGCTCAATATCTGGCAGCGGTTGATTGCCATTTCTGTCTGCTCGCAGATAAGATGCTTGTAAACTATTTTTTAGTTTCTGGGAAGAAGCGAAACTAAGTTGAGCATCGGCACCTCTAATCCATGCGCGCTCTTGCACATAATTAAAAACGGGATAAGCGCCACGAATCGTAAAGGTATTATCTCCGCTATATCGTAAATACACATAATTATCTACTACATTACTGTGGATAGTAGTTGTGAGCAGCAGATTGTCAACAAGATGAATATCGGCCTGAATTAAGCTTTTCCAGCCAAGTTCTGCGCCTAAGTCAGGATCTCCCAGCTCATAGTTTGATGCGCCGTGATGCAAACCTGAGGCAAATAATTCAGCAACATTTGGGGCTCTATAACCTAAACCACTCTCGATCTTTAGGTGTACGTGCTCAAAGCCTTCATACACAAAAGCAGCTAGGCCAGAAAAAGGCACAAAAGTACGCTGTCTATTGCTCAAATCTCCAAATTGGTTGAAATAGGCCGCATCTAAATATCGATAGCCTATTCTTGTGCCAAGCTCAAAATCCCAATTAGTTCCTGCATTGGCCCACAAGGCAAAGGCCGCTAGCCTAGCTGTACTGTAATTTGGGATGAATGGTCTTATACCCGTGCCTGCAATATTGCTGTTTTTTTGCCAGTTCCAGTCTAAGCCCACTTTAAAAAACTGATTGGCCCCATTTTGAATCAACCACATAGGTTTTATCTGTAAATCGAGTAAATGTAAATCGGCTACGGGGCGTTCGCTTCTGCCACCTCTTCTGATGTCAAACTCTCGGCGCATATTGAGTTGAATACCTGTATTTAAACTAAAAACAATGCCGTTCCCACCTTCTTTTTTGATAATTCCCTGCATATCAAGATGATCAACAAGTTGTTTTGGTTCAGCTAAATCGTAGCTGATTTCTGTGGAAGAAAGAGGTCTGCCACGTTCTAGAGCTTCCGTTAAATCATCTAAATTACCAATATGGGCTACGTTGGGAATACCAAAATGCTGACGGTTCCACCCACTAAAAAATTGCCAATCTAAGCCGTTTGGTCTATTTCCCTCCATAGCAAATTGCACTTCATTTGTGCGTCTACCGCTATTTTCAATACGATAATTTGGCGCCGTAGTATTGCCATTTGCTGAGCCATACCAGCCCATTTTCCAACGGAAGTTTTCTTTTTGTTCACCGTACTCAAAGCCAGTTGCCGCGCCAAAACCATTGCTTTGCACATCAGTAAATACCGCATTTTGATAGCCAAAATCTCCAGGCAAATAACTATCCATTACCACGGTTCCGCCCAGAGCCTGCTCACTCAGCAGCACTGTTGACGCACCTTTGTACAGTGTGAGCTTTGCCCTGCTTTGCAAGCCACCAATTGGGGGTGCATGCTTTCGGCTCCAAAGATGTGCTTGTATGGTCATTCCGTTTTTAATCAACGCTATACGATCTCCGAACAAACCATGAATTACCGGTTTCGCCATTGCATCGCCCATACCCATAGACGATATACCACTTTCTGAAGAGAGCATACCCGCTAGAGTTTTATCGGAAAGCGTAGTTATTTGCTGCTTATCTATGTTTATAGCAATTCTGGCCGCATTCTCATTACTCTTTGCTTGAATAACTATTGCATTGGCCTCAAAGCCCACTTCATCTAATTGCAGCACATTGGTTTGCATTAACTCACCAATGCTGATTTCTAGTGGCCTAAAACCAATATGACGAACCAAAACTGCCGCCGCGGTATCTAATTCGAGAGGAACTTGCCAGTTCAGCCAACCTTCATTATCACTAATTCTACCTTTTTTCGTTGAAGGCACATAAAAGCTTACCCCGACCAAAATGCGTTGGTCGTGATTGCACAATACCTTTAAATGTATTGCATTAGTTTGAGCAGATAAGCTATTTTGGAAGAGTAGGATTAGACTTAATAAAAAGAGCGTAATCCACACCGGTTTAACCGGAACATTCATATTGAGATCTTTGTTTATGCAACAGTGTTGCAAATATAGGTAAATATCCATTTATAATCCCAACTATTTATGCATCAAAGGCATACAAATCCAACGCAGCTTCTAAAACGCCATAAATTGCGAGTTACCCAGTTCAGAGAACAGGTTATAGAGCTATTTTCTGCATCTGAAGCTACGCTATCTCTTCGCGACTTAGAGAATGATCTAGGGGAATTTGACCGAGTAACTCTGTATAGAACATTGAAGGCGTTTGAAGATAAAGGCCTGATTCACAAAGTCCCTACAGAAAGCCAACAGCTGTATTATGGATTATGCAGCGACCATTGTGGCCCAGACGAACATCAGCACAACCACGCCCACTTTAACTGCACAAAATGTGGACATGTTTACTGCATAGAAACCGAAGCTATTCGCTTTGGAAAAAAAGAAATTGATGGCTTTAAAGTAGAAAAAGCCGAAATCTTGCTAGAAGGTGTATGCCCAAACTGTCTGTAAAGCCACATTGCAATGTGTCTTATATCTAAAAAAAGGTTTTATATAACAAAGCTAAAACCAAAGGGCAAAAAAAACCGATAAAGACACAAAGTGATGCATCTATATCGGTTTTGGTATTTTCATAAAGCCGCATTGCAATGTGGCTCATATATCAAAGAGGTTTTTCCTATCTCTTATCAGCAGTAACCCAAGGAAGGTTTTTTTCGCCAACGTATAATGCACGAGGTCTGATCAAGCGGTTGTTAGCAGCTTGTTCCATGAAGTGACCTGTCCAACCAGAGATACGGCTCATAGCAAATATCGGGGTGTAAAGATCAGGCATAATTCCCATAGAGTAATAAACTGTGGCAGAGAAAAAATCTACGTTAGGATCAATGTTTTTCTCAGATTTGATGGTCTCAAGAATAGCAGTAGACCATTCGTAAAGATCTTCTTGTCCGGTTTCTTCACTCAAGCCTTTAGCAAGTTTCATTAAGTGTGTTGCACGTGGATCGAACACCTTGTAAACACGGTGGCCAAAGCCCATGATTTTCTCTTTCTTGGCCAATTTGTCTTTTGTAAAAGCTACGGCATCTACTTCACCGCCTTTTTTCTTCAATTCTAGTAGCATATTCATTACTGCGGTGTTAGCACCACCGTGTAATGGGCCTTTTAACGAGCCAATTGCTGCGGTAACAGCTGAATAAATATCAGACTCGGTTGCGCATACTGCACGGCAAGTGAAGGTAGAAGCGTTCATACCATGCTCTGCGTGTAGAACCAAGCAAAGATCCATAACGCGTTCTGCTTTTTCTCCTGGATGCTCACCATTTAGCATGTACAAGAAATTGTAAGCCGTGCTATGGTCTTTTAGGGGGGCTAAAATTTCTTTACCGTTACGAATACGGTCGAACGCAGCAATAATTGAAGGAATACGAGCGGTGATATTTATCGCTTTTTCGTAAAAACTGTTATCTGGAAGGTCAATATCTGTAGCTGAAAGCATTGAAACAGCAGAACGAAGAACAGCCATCGGATTGGCTCTTTTGTTCGTAGAGCGTAGGAATTCTAGCACGAAATTTGGTAGCTCTCTACGGTCTTGGAATTTCTTATTCAGTTCTGCAAGCTCTTCAGTATTTGGAAGGCGATCTTCCCAAAGTAGGTAACAAACCTCTTCAAAAGTAGCGTTTTCAGCAAGCGTATCAATGTTGTAACCGCTATAAATCAACTCACCTTTTTGGCCATCTATAAAACTTTTCGTGGTAGAGAATGCAACAATGCCTTCTAAGCCTTTGTTGATATATGGGTATTGTACTGGATCAAATTCTTGATTTACGGTATTTGGCATAGTTGAAACTTTTATAGTGGTTAGTAAAATGAAGCGTTCGTTCCTACAAGGTAAGAAATTGGGATTAATCTTTTTAGCAGTTTAACCTATGTTTTGCTTGAATAGCTTTAGGTTGTGTACCTTTTTGACGGGAATCAATTTTAAGGCGTACCTAGATGAGTAATTTCGATACCAAAAAAGCATTTTGCATACTTCAGCGGCAAATTAAACATAATCAATGGTTTGGGCGTTTCGCTAAAGCATTGAATTGTAAGGAAAATCACCAACTTTCTAACTTTTGGGAATGGCCATATATTTCTGTTGATGCCTTCAAAAAAATAGATGGTTTCAGATGCACTGATTTAAAAACCTACGAAATGGTATTTATGAGCAGCGGTACAGCTAGCTCAGCCTTGCGTGCCAAGCATTATGTAAGAGAGCTGCAATTGTATAAAAAATATTCTTTAGCTGCATTTTATCAAAAATACCCTAAAGAATTGTACGCTACATTTGCCTTTCTTCCCGCCTATTCAGATAACCCAAACTCTTCGCTGGTTCAAATGCTGCAGTTTATTATTGAAGACGATGAGTCTGAAACTAGCGCTTTCTTGGATCTCAAAAATCCAACTATTCCTGAAAAGACTACCAAAAAGCTTCAGGTGGAAAATAAAAAAGCGGTGCTTTTTGGTGCGGCTTTTGGTCTGGTAGATGTTGCCGAAAAGCGAGCTTTAAAGCTTCCCGAAAATAGTGTAATTATTGAAACGGGGGGAATGAAAACCCACCGTAAAGAAATGACTAGAGAACAAATTAAAGAGGTTTTAGCTAGCGGATTTGGCATTCCTAAGACAAATATTCATTCAGAATATGGCATGTGTGAACTCCTTAGCCAAGCTTATGAACAAGGCGATGGCTGGTACGAATGTCCGCCGTGGATGAAGGTCTTTGCCAGGCCATTTAGCCAGCCCTTTGCTGAACCCATTGTCAATGAAATAGGACAGTTATACGTGATAGATTTAATCAACGAATATTCTTGTTCCTTCCTGCAGTTAAACGATCAAGGAATTGTGGATGAGAATGGGCGTTTTCAAGTGCTAGGGAGAATTCCGACTGCTGAACTCAGGGGCTGTAATTACCTAATGGAGCAAAACTAATGCGGGAAGAAGTGCCACTATTTTATAATTTAGCCAAGGTGAAAGCCGTACAAAACCTACTTCTTAGTTGTTTGCGTACGCCTATACAAGCACTAAATAAAGCTATAGAACAGACCGTTTCTGCTCAGTTATTCCCAGAAAAAGAGGTGTTGTTTGCGTTAAAGCATTTGCAGAATCAATTAGAGAACGGGGACTTGCTGTCTTGGGCCAAACAAACCGCTAAAAATTTTCCGAAGTATTCAGCACTTAAAAAATCGGGAAGTGTAATAGCCAGCAATAGAATAAAGGTGGTAGCACTTTTAGCAGGTAATTTACCGCTAGTTGGCTTGCAAGATGCGCTTGCATTAATGCTATTTGGGCAAGAAGCGCGGGTTAAACTGTCTAAGAAAGATCCCTATTTAATAGCGGTTTTATTGGGTGAAATTTTGAAATCAGGATTCGCGCCTAAACTTCAATATTCAACCTCACTTACTGATTTTTCAGGCTTTGAGGCAACGCATTGGTTATTTACAGGGGATGATAAAAACCTAAATGTAGTAAAAAGTAGCCTGGAACAAGAAGCTATCACGCTGCTAAATGCGCCAAAGCTAGCAAGAAAAGCCGGGGTTTCAGTCTGCATCATTAATGACCAACATACCTTAGAAGATTCATCTTTTTTGGAAGAATTAGGCCTGGCAATTTATCAATATCAGGGTAAAGGCTGTAGATCTGTGGGGGTTATTGTGTTGCCTGAATGTCTAGCTTTTGTTGAGGTTGTTAATTACTTGCGAACTGTATTCGTGAAAGCTGATAATGCTGAAAAAGCTATGCCAGATAAAATTCGCTATGAACTAGCTTTCCTAAGAGCTTGTAATTTTGAATCGGCTTATATCAATGGAATGATTTTCACGCAAGATGCAACGGCTTGGCAACAAGCCAACAAAGTTTCGGTTATAAAAGAGAAAGATTGGGTTGATGGTATTATCCCAAAAGAGGCTATTCAATCAATTTATCATAGTTCAGGGCAAATAAAGGAGGGTAATCTACAGGGATTTGAAGACCTGAAGTCTGCACAAACTCCCCCATTATTTTGGAAACCCGATGCAATAGACACTTTAGCATGGTTGATTACGGCCAAATAAATGACGTATTTATGTACATTATTTAAATTTCTATAAACTTAAGCTTGTTATAAAATTTCTGGTAGATCAAACGTCTAATTCGTTTTGTAACCATCTAATTTCACTTACATTAATCACTTACTCACTTGTATGAAAAATCATTTAAAACAAATACTCACCATTTGTTCGGTTTGTTGTCTTTTTGCAACATCAACTGCCTATGCACAGTTAGATGTTCAAAATTTTGCCAACTCTATACAATCTTTTCTAACAGATGACGCTAGTAAAAATGGCAAGACAACTTACAGTAGCCTAGGTGATTATACGGGTTCTCCTTTCCTGTTTAAGGATTTTAAAAGAGCCGTAGTTTACACTGCAGTTGGCCAAAAAAAGGGTGTCGAATTTTTTAATTTCGATACCTACAGCAATAGGTACGTTTTATCAGAAGAAAATGGTATTTCTGCACAAAATTTCATCTGGTTAGATGATAAACAGGTTGAAAAAATTGCAGTACAAGATGATGATCAAATCCGCGTGTTTGTGGTAGAAACAATCTTTAAAAGCTCAGGCAATTCAGGTATTGTTGAGCAGCTTTACTCCAACGGAGATGATATTCGAATTGTGATTCAGCATGAAGCTGTTTACAACAAGCCAAATCAAACCAATACGGGCTATGCTACTTCTGGAAGCAAAGCACGTTTTCGTGCAAAAGATAAGACCTATGCTCTAATAGGCACAAATGAGCCTTTGCAGCTTAAAAAAGACAAAGATTTGGTCACACTTTTTGGTGATAAAGAGAAAGCAGCTATGAAATGGATCAAAAAGAATAAGATTGATTGGGAGAAACCGTCTGATCTTAACAAGCTATTCGCCGAGTTTTCCGTTACCGCCAAATAAAGCTTTTGCAAACATAGCTATTTATATGAAGAAGCATCCGATATTGTCGGATGCTTTTTTATTTTTACTCGCTTAATTCGCCTTTCATAACCTATTTATAACTTTGATAACGCAATTCATGCATACCTATTCGCCATCTACCATTGAAAAGAAATGGCAGGAACATTGGTTAGCCAACAAAACCTTTAAAACAGGTACCGACTTTTCTAAACCAAAATATTATGTGCTAGATATGTTCCCGTATCCATCCGGATCTGGGCTCCATGTTGGGCATCCTGAAGGCTACACGGCAACCGATATTTTGGCGCGTTACAAAAGAATGAAAGGCTTTAACGTGCTGCACCCGATGGGCTGGGACGCTTTTGGTCTTCCCGCAGAACAATATGCAGTTAAGACGGGAACCCATCCAAAAATTACCACAGAAAATAATATTGGGCGCTTCAGAGAGCAGCTACAAGCATTGGGCTTCAGTTATGATTGGGATAGGGAAGTAGATACTACTGATCCTAAATACATGAAATGGACACAGTGGATTTTCCTGCAGCTTTACAATAAAGGTTTAGCCTATATCGATGAGGCACCGGTAAATTGGTGCCCTGCTTTGGGCACTGTGCTTGCGAATGAAGAGGTAATTGATGGGAAAAGTGAAGTGGGTGGACACCCAGTTGTCAAAAAACCGATGCGCCAATGGATGCTCAAAATTACCGTATTTGCTGAGCGATTATTAGACGATTTAGATTTATTAGATTGGCCAGATTCCCTCAAAGAAATGCAGCGCAACTGGATAGGGCGTTCTATAGGAGCTGAAATTGACTTTGCCATAGATCAGCATGAAGCAGAAAAAATCAGCGTTTTCACCACCCGGCCAGACACCCTTTTTGGGGCAAGCTATATGGTTCTTGCACCCGAACATAGCCTGGTAGACAAGATTACCGCAGCCTCCCAAAAAGCAGCTGTGGAAAGCTACAGACAAGTAGCTGCTAAAAAGACCGATTTAGATCGCACTGATTTAGCCAAAGATAAAAGCGGTGTGTTTACAGGCGCTTACGCAATAAACCCAGTAAATGGCGAGAAAGTACCGGTTTGGGTTGCCGATTATGTGTTAGTAAGCTACGGCACAGGCGCAATTATGGCGGTTCCTGGCCACGATGCGCGCGACTGGGAGTTTGCCACAAAATTTGAACTTCCCATAGTAGAGGTGATTTCTGGCGGGAATATAGCTGAAGAGGCATACACCGGTGAAGGCGATTTAATCAATTCAGCAAATGACGAAATTAGCTTAAACGGCTTAGAAGTTGCCAAAGCCAAAGAGCAGATAATTACTTGGTTGGAAAGCAAAAAAGCTGGGCAAAAAAGCATTAATTATAAGCTCAGAGATTGGTTGTTTAGCCGCCAGCGTTACTGGGGTGAACCCTTCCCAATTATTCACACAGAAGACGGACACAAAGGCTTAGACGAGGCTTCGCTACCATTGCTGCTACCAGAAGTGGAAAGCTATAAACCCAGCGGAACAGGCGAGTCGCCACTTGCAACAATTGAAGAGTGGGTCAAAACCACAGATCCGGCTACGGGTAAAGCTGCCCTCAGAGAAACTAATACCATGCCGCAATGGGCAGGAAGTTGCTGGTATTATCTGCGCTACATCAGTCCTGACTATGAGCTTGGTCCAGTAGATCCCGAAGTGGAAAAATATTGGATGCCTGTGGACCTTTATGTAGGTGGTGCAGAACACGCCGTATTGCACTTACTATATGCTCGTTTTTGGCACAAAGTACTCTTCGATTGTGGGGTGGTCTCTACACCTGAACCTTTTAGACGCTTGGTAAATCAAGGCATGATCTTAGGGGAAATTGAATATACAGCCTTTAAAGATGAAGCAGGGAAGTGGGTTTCTTTTGACCAAGTAAAAGACCAAGATCCCCTAGAGAGAGTTAAGCTTTCTGAGGCTGAGACCGAGAAAAAAGGCCAAAAAACGGTTATTAAAGGCTCGGATATTTTGGTGAAAGCCCGTGCCGAGAAAATGTCTAAAAGCCGTGGTAACGTGGTAAATCCAGACGATATTGTGAATGAATATGGGGCTGACTCGCTGCGTTTGTACGAAATGTTTATGGGTCCCTTAGAAGCGGTTAAACCCTGGAGTACCAAAGATGTGGGCGGTCCGTTTCGCTTTCTACAACGTACTTGGCGTTTGCTGATTGATGAAAATAGTGGGGTACATAACGCTAAGGTTCAAGATAAAGATGCCACCAAGGCTATGCTCAAAAGCATGCATGAATGCATCAAGAAGGTGGGCGATGATATTGAAGCTATGCGCTTTAACACGGCAATCTCTGCTATGATGAGCTTCGTGAATGAAGCCTATAAATGGGATTATTTCCCGAAAGAATTTGTCAATTCATTTATCATTATCCTTTCGCCTTTTTCCCCACATATTGCCGAAGAACTTTGGGAGAAAATGGGCAATACAGCGGCTCTAGCTCATACAACATGGCCAATTTATAACGAGAGTTATTTAGTGGAAGACAGCATCAGCTTGCCCATTCAGATAAATGGGAAAGTGCGTGATAACTTGGTTATTGCTGCAGAGCAAGCCAAGAATAAAGACTTCGTTTTAGCGGAAGCCAAAAAATTAGACGGAGTTAAACGCCATTTAGAAGGCAAAACGCTCAGAAAAGAAATATTTGTGCCAGGCCGTATCGTTAATCTAGTGGTTGGCTAGCGTTCTACTAACCCATAAACTTAGTTACAAACGCCTATGATTGTCCGTACGCCAGCCATCGTTTTTCGTACGGTCGATTATCAGGAGTCGACTTATATCGTTACGGTTTTTACCCGCGAATTAGGTAAAATTGCTGTTATGGCCAAAGGTGCTAGACGACAAAAAAGCCCTTATGCCGGACTTTTTGATATCGGTACGCAGCTAGATATGGTGCTATACAACAAAACGACCAGAGGTATTCAGCCATTAAAAGAAGCTTCCTATTTACACCGAAATTTCAGCATCAGAACCGATGTTTTTAAAATGGTTACCGTTCAACGCATCATTGAACTAGTTAACCAGATGCTGCACGATCAAGAAGTAAATGAAGAGAAATGGGATTTTATTTCAACGCTGCTAAATTGGTTAGATGGCCAGGAACAGCCTTCCCAAAATCTTTTCCCTTATGTGCAATTACGCCTAGCTGAGATACAAGGCATTGGCATTTCGCTCGATCAAGTGCAAGAAATAGCCCTAGAAAAGGGGACTTTATTGGGAATTGATATTGAATCGGGCATGATAACCAATAGAACAAATGCTGCAAGATTTTACCCACTATCGTCAGCGGCAATTCAGTTTTTAATACAAGGAATTTCTTCAAGAAATAGCCAATTATTAGCTTTAGCGTTAACTAGAGACGAACGTATTCAACTAGTTCAGACGTTAGACCAATATCTGAGTTACCATATAGACAGTGTTAGAGCTAGGAAAACCGACCAGATTTATAAAGATTTCCTGTAGCAAAACCGTTTTAATTATAAGCCTTAATGAGCACTTTCAATAAAATTCTATCCGCCCTGCTATTCATAATAATTGGGTTATTTGTGGGTTTGAACTGGCAAATACTGAAACAACCACCGGCGAAGAATTTTGCCGAGGTTCAAAAAACCGACATTTACGTAGCAAATGATGCTAAATCTGAGCGATTATTCGACCCAGATAGACCACATTTAACAGAAGTAGCTAGTGCCGTAACCTCTTCGGTGGTTTTCATTGAATCTAGTACTTCGATTCGAAAAAGTGTGCCTGAAGATGGAAACCATGAATTTGATGAGCGCTTTTGGCGACGATTTGGCCCAGGCAAAACCACTGCAGCCGGCTCAGGTATCGTAATCAGTGCCGATGGCTACATTCTTACCAACAATCATGTAATTGATGGGGCAGATGAAGGCGGAATTATTGTTCATCTAAGCGACAGAAGCTGGTTTGATGCTAGTGTAGTGGGAACAGATCCATCTACCGATTTGGCCGTTATAAAAATTAAAACTACCAATTTGCCTTTAAATCCGGTGATATTTGGGAATAGTGACGACGTGGCTATTGGCGATTGGGTGCTTGCCATTGGTAACCCTCTTAGACTTCGTTCTACGGTTACTGCCGGCATTGTAAGCGCATTGGGTCGCACAATGGATATTATAGATGATCGTTTGCGCGTGGAAAGTTTTATCCAAACAGATGCAGCCATTAATCAGGGAAATAGCGGTGGTGCTTTGGTAAATGTTAAAGGCGAGCTTATTGGTGTTAATACCGCAATAGCGACGCGCACAGGAAGTTATCAGGGGTATGGTTTTGCTGTTCCCGCAAATTTAGCCCGTAAAGTAGCCACAGATATTATTGAAACAGGAAAGGTTAGACGTGCCCTGATTGGCGTTACTATAAACAGTATTGATTTTGATAGAGCCAAAAAATTGGGCTTAACCAAAGTTGCAGGCGTAGACATTATACAAGTCTTGAAAGGCGGTGCAGCAGACTTAGCCGGCATTGAACCTAGAGATGTTGTGTTGGCTGTTGATGGATTTGAAGTGCCTGAAGTGAATAACCTGCAAGAACGAATTGCCCTACGATTGCCTGGTGATGTTGTTGAATTGCAAGTCTTTAGGAAGGGTAAAATATTGAGCCTTCCGGTAACACTGCAAGCCATTCCTGAGGTAGAGGAAGAACCTATTGCTGAATCAAGCTCTACTAGTTGGGAAGATTACCTTCCTGAAGAAAAAGTAGAAAATCCATCATCCGAAAATCAAGAATCTGATGGTGAGGAAAAGAAAATTCCTCTAGAAGATGAAGCCTTTGAAATGCCAGTTCCGAAAAATCCAGCATTTGCGCTGAAAACCTTCAAATTTGAAGAGCTAGATTTTACGATTATGGAACTAGACAGAAGCGCAGAAGATAAAGGCATAGATTTCTTAATTAGCAAAGTTAGCCCATCTAGCGAACTTTGGAAAAAAGGCCTGCGAAGCGGACAAACCATCGTTAAAGTAGACGGAAAACGCCTGGATACCCTTGAAGAAATCGTTGAATTGATTCAAGCAAAAAAGCAAAAAAAAGCACAAATTGTAATGCTCTTAGAAAAAGCCGACGGACGTAGGCTGCAAATTAAATACAAGCATAAATAAATGCCCTTTTACTTCAAAAATTTCACGATCAAACCATTTCTTAGCCTTTTACTTTTTGTTGGGATCTTCCAAGCCTGTAGCAGTAGCCAAAAAGTGGCTGAAAATACACTAACACCAACAGTAGCTCCCAAAAATACCTTTGACCCTTCATGGTACAATAACTTGGAGCGCACTAGAATTGATTCAGCTCAGATATCGGTTAGCGTATTTGTGCAGGCCTCAAATATTTTAACGGCAAATGAGCTTTCTACCAGAGAAGCAAAAAAAGAACTTTCGCTTGTTGTTGATGATTATGTTGAGCGCATTAGAAAAAATAAGGAAGAACAAAGCTGGGATGCGTCTAAATTGATTGCGCTACGCCGATTTGTTAATACTTACGTCTATGATAATGCGGCGGTAACAAATGAAAGTTCGAAGCCAGCAGAATTAGGTTTTTATGCTTGGAAACAAGCCAGTATCGATAAAGTAGCTTTTGATAAAGAGTTAGCCCAAAAATTTAACCTATAAACCTTGCTTTAATTGCTTTTACTGGCTTAATTAGTACATATAATTATTGTTAATTCTGTCGTAAATTTTGATCATGCAAGATACCATTCATTCCCAAAAAGTAGAACCACACGCAGCGTATAAATGGCTTTTTGGTGAATTAGACCCCGCTTTTGATGAGCAAAGTCTAAGCTGGAAAGCTACGGTTTCCTTGTTTGATGCCATGAGCAATGCAAATACCGCAAAAGAGGTTTCACCACAGATTGTGGCAGCATTAAAAGCGGAAAATTTGTCGCCTATTTACTCGGTCTACACCAAAGATGGCGCAGAAACGAATCCGGCTTCATTAATAGTCCTAGACGAAACCAACCAATTACTACAAATCAGGAAATGGTTTGAGTATGAAAAAGCTGTTGCCGCATCTTTGGCAAATAGGGTAGGCACTACGCTTGATATTGACTTGGAAATCCTTCCCAAAATCAGAAAATTTTTAGATTCGGTCTTAATTAATAGGAAGGAAGCAGCATTTCCTCCATTACAAAAAATAGCGGTGCTACAAGCGCTCAAAAATCGATTTACGGTAATTACTGGCGGCCCGGGAACAGGAAAAACCTACACCGTTTCCGCCCTGATTATTGCGGCATTACTGCAAGCGCAATATCAGAATAAAACGCTAAGAATTTCGCTTTGTGCCCCAACAGGAAAAGCTGCAGCACGCATGAATGAGTCTATTAACGCGGCTTTTTTGAATTTTAAAGAACAAGGACTATTAGAGCAACTAAGTGTACCTGAAATCAAGGCTCAAACCATTCATTCACTAATTGGTTATGATGGATTTTATGATAAAACCTATAAAGATGAAGTAGGTTTTGTTGAGGCTGATTTGTTGCTAGTTGATGAAGCATCTATGATTGATTTACCGTTGATGCATCACTTACTCAAAGCGGTGCCAAAGGCCTGTTCAATGGTTTTATTGGGAGATCCTGATCAATTATCATCTGTTGAAAGTGGCGCTGTATTAGCCAATATTTGTGATAATGGGGCAGATAATACCTTTGATGATGAGACCTTAGTTTGGCTGAATACCCACTTCGGAATTGAGCACCCTAACCTAAAGAACAGCAGCGATTTATATGAGAAGAGTGGCACAAAAGTGAAGTCTGTTCAGTCGTCATTATTTGATGAAGCAGATAGCGAAAAAACTAAAGAGCCTGTTTTTAAAAACCAAATTATTCGTCTGTTAGATAGCCATAGATTTAGAGGCGATACTCAGATGGGCCAGCTGGTTGAACTTATCAGAACAAAAGCATTGCCAACTAAACAATGGAAACTCATTGAAGGCGCTAATGACAATAGTTTATTGGGAATAGTGAGCACTGATGCACTAACCGATAAGCTGATGGTTATTTTAGAGAAAAGGTTAGCTAGATTGAATATAATTTCTTCTGTTACCATTAGCGATAAGGTGGAAGAAGAGCTAGATAAGGTTAAGCAGATATTTGCGTTGGTAAATGAAATGGCTCTTCTCAGCCCAACCCATCACGACGAGCTTGGCGTAGATTCACTAAATAGCTGGTTTGAGGCAAATGCAAAAAAAGTACTAGACTTCAAATACAGGCAATCTGCGCATTATCCGGGTCGTTTAATCATAATCAAGCAAAATGATAGCTCCTCTGGCTTATTTAATGGCGATATAGGCGTAGCTATTTTGGCTGGGAATGGCCAAATACAGTATCTATTTGAAGATTTAGAGAAAGGCGTTAAAAAATGCCTGCCAGCTTTGCTTCCCAATCATAAATCGGCTTATGTATTAACGGTTCATAAATCTCAAGGTTCTGAGTATAAAGAGGTGGTTTTATTGTTGCCCTCATTTAATGATAAGACAAAAAAAACTTTAAAAATACGTTTAGTAAACCGAGAATTATTGTACACAGCTATTACTAGAGCCAAGGAAAAGGTGGTTATTGTGGGTCAAAAAGGGCTTTGGGAAGCCCGAGCAAATATATCTACAACCAGAGAAAGCGGTCTAAGCTATAGGCTAAAAGAAAATGGACAATTTAATTGAGTTCGCACTATAGTAAACCGATAAGTTGAGAGTCTTAGTTATTGTGGAATAACGGAAAAAAGAAAAGCCTCGATGATCAGTCGAGGCTTGCGTTGAGAGATTCGAAGGGGGAATGCATTTACCCCTGAGAGAAGTTTTCTAGCAGATTAAAATATTGGGTTGTGGTGCACATTTGTTTGGTTCTAACGAAAAACCATCTTTCCGAGAAACCATTTTTAATGAGCTAAGCAGCATGAGGATAAAAAGTGCTTAGTTAATTAAATGCGAACCTTAACCTTAATTTGGTTTTTTCTAATAAAGCAGGCTAAACTCCATTTCACTTCGATAATCTGAGATCGAGAGTAGGTACCTTTGAGCGTAATACTTCTGTTTTTACCATCTTCGTAACGGTATTGTAACACCCCGTTTTGAATGCCAATATTCTCCAATTTTTGCCATTTTAGATGGATAGGACGTCCAGTCACCCCTGAAACAATCTCTAAACCATCTCCGGTAATTTTGAAGTAATGTCGGCTGGTAGCTAATCGGTGATAAGTTACCCCAAGCAAAAAGTGAAATACACTTGCTGCTAAGAGAAGAGGAGCCCATGTACTCCGGTAATCATCCATTAGCTCGCTAACTAGTAGCGCTAAAAAGAATAGTGCTGAAAGCAGTAGCACGCTGCGTATAAGCTTGTACTTGTGCGTATCCGCGTCGGGACGGATAAGCGTCTGTTCCTTCATCATTCTTATTAATATTAATTTTGTTATCGTTGTCTGCATCAGGCATTACAATTCACATGCCCAAACAAAATTCTGTCTTTATATGCCCGAACTGCCTTTATTCTGCTTAAAGGAAGGAACATTTTTCATAAGCAGGAAGAAAGTGACGGAATTACTGAATGACGTAGAGGTAACGTAATCCCTCGGCTACGCTTGGGAACCAAGGCGCAAAAACGCAAAGAATTTTAATGAATATTGATGGGAAGCATGGGTATTGATGATGCTTCTGGTCAATTCAAATGACGTAAATGACGGAATTACGTTCGATTCGGTATATGGGTAATTGCATAGATTCAGCTTTATCCCGGAGGGATAATTTCTGACTCTGCGCTAAACCTTTTCTTTTACTACACCTACCCCAAAAAACTGCGCTATGCTGGTTTTGCCCAAGGCTGTGCCAAATAGGGTGGCAGAGGTAGTGCGTTCTATCACTACTTCAACATAATCGCCAATTTCATAGCCGTTATCATCGAAAATAACCACTTTATTGGTGTCGGTACGACCGCTTAGCTGACGTTTATCACGTTTTGAATGGCCTTCTATCAACACAATATGCCTCGTGCCAATTTGCTTTTCGTTTATGCCTACTTGCTGCGACATTTGCTGATCAATGATCTCAGTTAACCTACGTTTTTTATCTTCTGTGGGCACATCATCTTCGTACTTTCGGTGTGCGTAAGTGCGTTCGCGTTCGCTATAAGCATACATATATGCCATGTCATAGCCAACGATTTGCATTAAACTCATGGTATCGAGATGCTGCTCTTCGGTTTCCCCACAAAAAGAAGAAATGATATCAGTAGATAACGTTACACCAGGTATGATTTGTCGAATTTTATCAATTAAGGCTAAATATTCTTCTCTGGTGTAAGGACGTTTCATGCGTTCTAAAACTTCTGTATTCCCACTTTGCGCAGGCATATGAACGTAATTACAAACATTTGCCGTATTAGCAATTAGGTGCAGTAATTCGTCTGGAAAATCTTTTGGATGCGGAGAGCTAAAGCGGAAACGAACTTCTGTGTGTTCCTCAGCAACTAAGCGCATTAGATCGGCAAGGCGCTGGCCTTCATCTATGTAAGAGTTTACATTCTGGCCTAATAAGGTAATTTCTTTGTAGCCATCTTCTACTAACTGACGAACTTCTTCGCGGATACTTTCAACAGGTCTTGAGCGTTCTCTTCCACGAGTGTAAGGAACCACGCAGAAGGTGCACATATTGTCGCATCCACGCATAATGGATACAAATGCACTAACGCCATTACCAGTGGTTCTAACAGGCGTAATATCAGCGTAGGTTTCTTCCATAGAGAGAAGCACGTTCACGGCTTTATGACCGTCGTCTACTTCACTTATGAGTTGTGGAATTGTACGGTAGGCATCAGGACCTACAACAATATCAACGAGTTTCTCTTGTTCAATAATTTTTTTTCTAACACGCTCGGCCATACAACCCATTACACCAACAACTAGGTCTTTGTTGGTTTTTTTGTACTGACGGAACTGTTTCAGGCGGTTCCAAACGGTGGTTTCAGCTTTTTCTCGAATGGAACAGGTATTCACAAAAATGACATCAGCAAACTCTGGTTTGTCTACTGGTAGCATATTAGCTTGATCTATTAAAATGGCGTTCACTACCTCAGTATCGGCAAAATTCATTTGACAACCGTAGGTTTCAATATAGAACTTGCGTTTTGTATCGGTACTTTTTTGTAGTGCTAATTCCTTAATCATTGTCCGTAGAGAAGTTTGTGACCTAAAATTCGAAGTGTGCTCAATTTAGTAATATATAGATTTAAGCGCACTTATAATGCTTGCAAATTGACTTCAGTTAGGTTTTATGAACAAAGCAACTCTTATGGGCTAGATTGCTTTCATTTATGTTAACTACTTTTGTAGGAAACCCTTGTTTTATAACACCTTAATTAATGCCGGCAATTGAAGGTTGAAAACAGCTAATTGATCTAATAAAGCCGTAATCTTAGCAATGAAATCTGGCGATTTTTCTATGTCTGTAAGTTCTTGAATGGCAACCAACCAATCTCTTTTCAACTCGTCTAACTGCACAATCTGATCACTAAGTGCTTCTAAATCCTGATAATACAGTAATTCTTTAGAAAGCCGATCTAGTATTTGATAAATACTTTCGATACCCATAAAAATGCCGAACCTATTTCCATCAACAGTAATAGTAGCGGTTTCCTCATTGCTTAACCTTCCCTGCAATTTTAAAGAAGCCAATAGAAGCTCGTCGGTTAACAAGATTAACTGTTCCTTAGGAGTAGGCGTTATGTCATCAGAATCATAACGCCTTTTGGTATGAGAAAGCGTCCAAAGGGAGCGGAGCGTCCATATTGTAGACGCATAAGCCAACCAAGTTGGGGAATCGTCGTCTTGCTGATTATCTATTTCTTGATTTAACTGCATAAAATTAATTTGGGTAAGCCATCTTTCAACTAGCTAGCTAAATAGTTATTTACTAGGCCATGTTGAAGGATTCTTTCTCCATTCAGCCAATATTTCTTGGTCGGCATCTTTGATGTAATCATTGGCAGATGCTATTTCCAATAAGGTATTGTAATTCGTGAGACTGTAGGTGATTATTCCCGCCTCATTGAATAGTTTATCAGCCTCATCAAAACCATAGGTAAAAATAGAGCAAATGCCCATTACTTTGGCATCTATGATGTTTATCACTTCAGCAACAGACTTTGCAGAGCCCCCTGTAGAAATTAAATCCTCAATAATTACAGCCCTTTCCCCTTTGGCTACACCACCTTCAATTTGGTTGGTCATGCCATGATTTTTTGCCTTAGCACGCACATAAGCCATAGGTAAGTCAAGATCTGCGGCTACCCATGCAGCGTGTGGAATTCCTGCCGTGGCAGTTCCTGTAATTACATCTACACCAGCAAATTTGCTTTTAACTATTGCGGCAAATGCTTGAGCAATTTTCTTGCGTATTTTTGGATAGCGTAAGGTTAATCTATTATCACAGTAAATAGGCGATTTCCAGCCAGAAGCCCATGTAAATGGCTCATTTGGACGTAAAACTACGGCGTTAATCTTTAGTAAATCTAGTGCCAATTCATTGGCAAATTCTTTGTCGAATATCATGTATTATTTCTTTATCTGTTCAGTACTAGTGCTTAATAATTGCTGTAAAAACCCATAGGTAATCTATTAAATACAGCTAGATTTAGTGCACAAGTGAAGGTGTTTAACCCTTTGAAAATTTGCTTTCATCAGTATTTACGCCAATTCGGGAGCTAGCGTCAAATGAGCAAGTAAATTGTGTAAATTGTCAAAAATGTTAATCCGCCTGCAGCTAAATCATCTAACAATATACCAAAACCGCCTGAATATTGTTGTAATCGGTTTATACCTAATGGTTTGATTATGTCAAAAAATCGAAAAAAACCAAATATTAAAGCAAAAGTGTAGACTTCATTCCACCAAATTAGTTTGTCGGCTATGAGAAATGGGAAAAATTCAACCATAAGTGCTAAGGCTAAAAATAACCCAGAAAATTCGTCCATTACCATCTGCGAAGGGTCTTTACCCCATTTATCAACCGCAGCATCGGCTGTCCAAAAATTTAGTCCACAAAATAGCAGACAAAACAGTGTTAGAACGTAATATTCGGCTAAAAATGGGCTACTCATCAAAAACCAAGCTAATACCAAAGCAGCTAAAGAGCCCCAAGTTCCAGGTGCCGGTTTAAGCAACCCGCTACCAAAGCCAGCTGCAACGAAACACTTTAATTTTGGCAGGAATGCACCAGATTCAGAACCACTCATTCCGTTATTTGTTGTTTTAAATGGCGATAAATACCAATGCCATAATCTAGGCCACTCCAAACGGTAAATAGAGTAACCGCAAAGAAAATCCAGAAATTACTGTAGTGATTAAAAACCGCTTCTGACCAGCTCAAAAAGGATAGATCGGTTTTTACAGCTACACCTAAAAGCAAAATATAATACAGGAAGATGAGCTGCACGGCAGTCTTCCATTTAGCTAGGTTTGAAGTAGCAAAAGGCCATAATTTACGTTTGGCAACTATTCGTAAAACTGTGGTAAATACATCTCTCAGAATAATTAGCCCAACCATCCACCAAGGAAAGAGTACGGGGTTTAAAAAAGGAAGGATGCCAAAGCCTGCAAAGGTTAGTACTTTATCGGCTAGCGGATCAATGAATTTGCCTAATTCTGTGATGACTTGGTATTTGCGGGCAATGTAGCCATCGTAATAATCGGAGATAGCGCCAATACTGAATACAAGTATTCCAATAAAAGACAGCAGCGCATCGTCTAGCAGGTACAGCCAAATAAAGACCGGTGTAATGACAATTCTGCCGATACTTAAGATATTGGGAATAAAGCGGATCAAGTGTCTTCTTTATTGTGGAGTTTAATTGATAATTTGTCAGCGCAAATTAGGGCAAGATTCCCCAAAGATAAAACAATTTTCTCATGCGAATTTATATTCTAAGTATTGGCAACGAATTATTAATGGGCGACACCATAAATACCAACGCTTCTTGGCTTGGTGATTTCTTCCACCAAAGGGGGGTAGACATCTCAGAATGTTTAACCATAGAAGATAGCAAAGAAGCTATTGTAGACGGCCTAAACAGGGCTTTAAGCAAAGCTGAGCTTATTATTATAACGGGTGGACTAGGGCCAACGCACGACGATATTACCAAAAAAACCTTGGCCAAATTTTTTAATGTAGGCATGAAAAGAGACCCGGCTGTACTAGCTCATGTAGAAGGCTTATTTAGCAAAAGAGGTATTGAAATGCAGGCCATAAACATCATGCAATCTGATATACCCGAGAATGCAAGCGTACTTTTTAATGATTTGGGAACCGCGCCAGGCATGTGGTTTCAGATAAATGATAAGCAGGCCGTGGTTAGTTTGCCAGGCGTGCCTTATGAAATGAAATTTTTGACCCAAGAGCGAGTTTGGCCAAAATTAACAGAAGTATTCGGGCTGCAATCGGGCATTCGTACGAGCTATTTCCGTACAGCGGGTATTGGCGAAAGTAGTTTATCTGAGCAGCGTCTGCCTGAATTAATGCATCTACTTGAACAAAATCAGGATGTTTCTGTGGCGTATCTTCCTTCGGCGGGGGAAGTAAAGTTGCGAGTAACCACCGTTTCAGAAGATCTAAAGCAAGCGGCATTGAAAGCCGCGCCTATAGAAGATTATATCAAAAGCCAAGTAGAAGATCTCATTTATAGCTACGAAAGAAATGAAGACTTGCCTGAGGCTATTGGAAAAGTTTTAACCCAACACGGTTTGACGATGGCTACTGCTGAGAGCTGCACAGGCGGAGCAATAGCCAACGCTATTACTGATGTAGCCGGATCCTCTGCCTACTTTTTGGGTTCGGTTGTAGCCTATCAGAATGAAGTGAAAAGCCGTGTTTTGGGTGTTAATGATAGCGATATCGAGAAATTTGGCGCGGTAAGTAAAGAGGTGGCATTGCAAATGGCAAAAGGCATAGCCAAACTTACGGGCGCCGATATAGGTATTTCTACTACTGGTGTAGCCGGCCCTGGTGGCGGAAGCGAAGAAAAACCCGTTGGCACTATTTGGATTGGCTTTTGGACCAAAGACACCCACTTCGCATTAAAAGCATTTCTATCAAAAGATCGGTTGGTAAACAAAGTTCGAGCAACAAAATTAGCCATAGAAGCAGCAAGAAGAGTTATTTTAGGAAAAGAGGTTATGCCTTTTGAATTAAAAAAACAGTTCTAGAATGCTCAACGTGGTTTATAGCCAGTTTTCCTATAAATTCAGTTTTAATCTACTTATCAGTGGGTGCTTTTTGCTATTGCTTAGCTTTAATGCAAACGCACAGGTTCTAGCAATTCCAGAAGGTTTAAAGCCCGAAGCTCTATCTACAACCTTGGATACTACGCTAACAGATAGTTTGGCTCGAAGCAGTTTAGCCGATTCGCTTGCGCAGCAAAAAAAGCCAGATATCGCCATTTTTCCGTGGCCAAATATCTTGAAAGCAGGGCAGCGAATTGTGGCAACAGATAGTCTAATTCGCTGGCAATACGTAAGCGATGTTGTAGATATTATGGCCTTAGAAAACGCAGCTTTACCCAGTAGAAGTGGCATTCAAATGCGCTCAGATGCGTTCATTCGCGGTACCAATACCACTAGATTTCAGCAGCTAAACTGGGAAGGAATACCAATGGATGAGCCGCTTTCGGGCACGCCTATGTACGAAATGCTTCCCGTAAATAAGCTGGCCCAGTTAAAGCTACAGCAACAAAATGGGGTAAATACCACCACCTTCACAAACAGAACATACCAAGTTACAGAGCCCTGGAGTAGCCTATATTTTGATGAAGCAGACGGGGAATATCAGAATCTTGCCTTTTCATTAACTCGAAACTTCAGCCGAAAACACAACGCAGAATTAGGCTATAGACAAGTTAGAGATGGAAGTTTATTTAGGCTAAGTGAGTCTGAAGGAAATCAGATTTTTTTACAAAATACCTACGATTTAACCCAAAAAATTCAGCTTACGCAACGCTGGTTTAGCAACCAAACACAGGTAGATGAACCCTTTGGTTACTCGTTTGTAGATGCCGCCGCTTTTAGCTTTAACCCATTTAGTTCGGCACCCAATCAAAATAGCAGACAGGTTTTAGATTTGTCTATGCATAGTTTTGGGATAAAATTACGCACTGATAGTGTTGCAGCAGCACATACGCATATTCAGTTATACCGTAAAAGTATTTCTCGAGCTATAAGTACCGCGCAGGACACGGTAGATTATACGGTAAACGAGCTGGGCATAACGGCATCAAATAGATTTCAACTTCCCAAAAATGCGGGAAAAATTAACTCAGAAGCAAGACTTAGGGTATTTAGGCCAGAAGGACAAGTGTTAAGCGCTGGCATTAATCAAAACTGGATGGAAGCAATGGCTTCAAGCCAATGGCAAAAACCCACCAATAATTTTGGGAATCTAACTGCTGGTGTTGAATTGGGATATACAAATCCAACTGAAAATTTTGCTACTTATGCCATTACCACGGGTATTTTTGATCTACCCATTCAAGCTGTAGGAAAGTTTTCTGCTACCATTTATCAACGAAGTGACGCACCCAATTGGATAGAATTACAATCCCCAACAACCGATTTACCAACATCAAGGCTGAAAACCTTTCAAAGCCGTGGTATTGATCTACAATTAGATAAGAATTTTGGGGAGAGTTGGCGATTGAGCGCTACTGCCGGCTATAAACAAGTTCAAGATTTACCAAAAATTGGCAGTCAATATTTGAACAATGCCGATGCAGGAATTTGGTCTACCCTACAAAACATGGCGGGCTCAATGGCCATAAAATGGAAAAACGATAGCTTTTACGCAAAATACCAAGCCGATTATTTTCGTATTTCTGAGCAAAATGGGATTTACATGGATCAGCGCTTGCTGAGTACAAGCCAAATTGGGTGGAAGAATTACGCCTTTAATAAAGCAACTTTCCTAGATATATCAGCTGAACTGAGAAATGAGTTACTTCCATTTTATGGGCTAGCAAGAGATCCATTAACGCATTTATGGCAGCTACAAAACACCGATCAAATTCCCGCTTACACTTCCGTTTTAGATCTAAGAATATCAGCGAGGTTGCGTTCAATAATGGTTATGGTTCGCTACGAAAATGCCTTTGACGCTGTAACACAGCTTGGTTATTTTGAGACAATAGGGTATCCGGCGCCAGCGCGTAGATTATTATTTTCGGTACGAGCTTTATTCAAAAATTAAGCAAATCATGGCCTATATTACTTTTCAGAAAATCAATAAACAGATATTATGGCAATAGGATACGCAATTAAGGAAGGACTTCGTGGGATGGGCAGGGCAAAACTGGCTTCATTCACCTCTACATTTTCACTTTTTATTGCGGTTTTGCTACTGGGAATGTTGGGCAGGGGAGCCTACAATATTTATGATCTCAGTTTAACCTTGAAAAAAGCCATTGAAATTGAGGTTTTTTTGCAAGACGTAAATGAGATATCTATCAAAAATATTGGTAATGCTATTTCTGAGAACCCCTACGTTTCAGATGTAAGCTATATTTCAAGAGATTCAGCTAAAACCATCTTTCTGCAAGATTTTGGAACAGAAAATAATCCACTGGTTGATATTGATTTCCTTCCCGCTTCATATAAAGTGAAACTAAAAGATGCGGCCACAGTGCAAGGCGTAGATAATTTAATTTCTACGATTGAGCCGTTACCAGGCGTAGATGAGATACGTTTTAACAGGCAATTAATGGAGATTTTAGAGACACGTTTTCAAACCTTTGTGTTAGCTGGTACAATTATTTCTGCTTTGATTGCGCTAGCTGCTATTATTTTGATTTTTAATACCATTAGGCTCACAATTTATGCAAAGCGCAATTTGATACGCGCCATGAAACTGATAGGCGCAACCAATTCCTTCATTAGAAGACCATTTATCTACGAGGGGTTCATACAAGGACTAATTGCCGGCATAGCTTCAGTTGCTACTTTAGCGTTATTCTTTAGCCACGTGCTACCGGCACTAATACCACAATTTTCTACCCTAAAATGGCCCTTAGATCAGTGGTATTATCTTGCCTCTGCAATGATTGGTTTCTCCATCATTTTAGCTTGGGCTGGTAGTCGTTGGGCAGCAAGAAAGTTTTTAAAAGACCAATTACAAGAACGAAGCATATAACCAAGAAAAGCCAAAGCTAGTGCCGAGCAGCTTACTCGGCTTTTTCTGTAATAACTTCCTTGTCTACCTTTTCTTCTTCGGCCGCTAAATCTATGGCGTAAAAATTCAATGAGTGATCCATAATTTTTACGTTGTACATACGTTCTACGAAGTTTTTGATTTCCTGAATACGAGGGTCACAAAACTCAATAACACGGTTATTATTGGTACAAATGATATGATCGTGCTGCTTGTAGGCGTAAGAGCGTTCGTAGTACGATTGGTTCTCACCAAATTGGTGGCGTTGAACTAAGCCACATGAAAGCAGCAAGTCTAGGGTATTATAAACGGTAGCTCTTGAAACTCTAGAATTGGTGTCTTTCATATTGAAGAAAATCTGCTCGGCATCAAAATGACCTTCCGAACGGTATATTTCTTCCAATACCATAAAACGTTCTGGCGTTTGGCGTTGTTTATTTTCTTTAAGATAGCTCCTAAAGATTTCTTTAACGAGATTTATAGTTTCTTGGGAAGCGGGATGTGCCATCAGATTTACTCCATCTATGTTGATTCATTCCAAATAATATACTGCCTTAGGATAAAAAGCGCTAACTTCTTATTGATTCAATCGATACTATTTATTAAGGTATTTGTGAAACCAATTCTTTGGATATCTTAGCATCAACACTTTTATTGCGACTTCTCCCTAAGTTCTCAACCAATTTCAAATACACACTAGATGACACCTCCTACCTTTCAGACAATTCCAGAGCTGTTTTTTAAAAAAATTGACAAGTATCGCGGTCATAACAAAGTAGCCTTTGCTTTTAAACCTAGCTCAACGGAGCCATACGAGCCAATTCATTGGGAGAAAGTTGAGCAAGACACCTACAAAATGTTATCGTTCCTGCTAAAACAAGGCATCAAAAAAGGTGATAGAGTAGCATTAATATCGGAAAATAGATACGAATGGGTTGTGGTAGATTTGGCTAGCCAACTGATTGGCGCTGTGAACGTTAGTTTGTACACAACTATACCATCGAACCAAGTAGAGTTTATTATTCGTGATTCTGGTGCAGAGCTATTTTTTGTGTCTTCTGGTATTCAGCTAAAAAAAGCTTTGGATGTGAAAGCTAATTATGATTCACTCAAAACCATTGTAGCTTTTAACAAGCCCAATAAAAAAGAGTGGTTAGAGCCAGAATATGTCTTACTGTACGAAGATATTATGGCCAATGAGGTAGAAGATTTACCTGCACTTAAAGACGAAGCAAGAAGTTTAGCAGCCAATATTGAAAAAGGCGACTTATGCACCCTTATTTATACTTCTGGCACAACAGGAAACCCCAAGGGAGCTATGCTTTCACACTGGAATATCTGCTCAAATATCAACGGTGTACTGAAGCATATTCCAGAATTTGATTTAATAGACCGCTCGCTTTCATTCCTTCCAATATGCCATTCATTTGAGCGTATGGGCGGTTATTACACCATGATGGCTATAGGTGCAGAAATCTATTTTGCCGAAAGTGTAGACACTGTTTCTAAGAATTTATTGGAAGCCAATCCTACCATTTTGATTTCGGTTCCAAGGCTATTTGAAAAAATTTATTCTGCTATAAAAAAGAATATAGATCAAGGTTCTGGAACCAAAAAAGCCATTTTTAATTGGGCTGTGAAAGTTGGTGCGGATTATGCTGCGGGAAAACGTGGGCTTATAAGTGTTCAAAAAAATATAGCCGATAAATTAGTCTTTGATAAACTTAAAGAACGCACTGGCGGAAGGATTAAGTTCTTCATTTCTGGTGGAGCAGCTTTGCCACCAGAAATAGGCCAATTCTTTTTAAGTGCAGGTTTTCATGTACTTGAAGGTTACGGGCTTACAGAAACTTCGCCCGTTATGAATGCAAATCAAGTTGGCCAAGAGATTATTGGCACAGTTGGGCGCAGTATTCCAGGCGTAAAAGTGGGTATCATGAACCTAGATTCACAAGAAATTATTGCTGTGCTAGATGGCGACGATATCGATGATAAACTGAATTCTGAGTCGGGTGAAATCCTATGTAAAGGCCCAAATGTGATGATAGGTTATTGGAAAAATAAAGAAGCAACGGAAGAAGTTATTGATCCCGATGGCTGGTTTCATACAGGCGATGTAGGCAAAATTATCAACGGTAGATTGAAAATTACCGACCGTATTAAACACATGATTGTTAATGCCGGTGGCAAAAATATTTACCCAGGACCTATTGAGGATCAAATAAAATCTCACCCACTAATTGATCAGGTTATGTTGGTTGGTGAAGCCCAGAAATATATGGCAGCGTTAATTGTTCCAGATTTTGAAGCATTAACAGACTTCTTAAAGGACAAGGGCGTAGATATTTCTGAGCCAAAGGAGATGGTTGAACATGAGGCTACGCTAGCTGAGTTCAACAAATACATGAAAAGTTTCTCTAGAGGCTTAGCCTCACACGAAAGAATCAGGGATTTTAAGTTGCTTACAGAAACTTTCACCGTAGAAAATGGTTTGCTAACGCCAACTATGAAGATCAAAAGAAAGAAAGCCACCCAAACGTACAAAGAACTTATTGACAAAATCTTCGAAGAAGAGTGATTCACAGCATGAACTAAATTTTCATAGAGATAGCGTATGGCTGATGACATAGCGTACCAAATTGTTGACCACGACATGTAAACGGTAGTAATTGAGCTAGACCCACGAGAGGCCGTTCGTGCTGAAGTGGGTGCTATGGTTTACATGGAAGACGGCATTCAAATGCAAACTTTTACAGACGTCGTTTTTCTTAGGTGACAAGGGCTTTATACTGCAAAAACTTACAGGAAAAGGTCTTTTTTTCATTCTTGCTGGTGAAACTATTATAAGTAGTAAACTAGCTGCGGGCGAACAACTTAGAGTAGATACTGGCTCATTAGTTGCCATGACAGAATCAATAGATTACAAAATAAATTTTGTTGGGGGCTTTAAAAATGCGTTATTTAGTACACAAGATTTATTCATTACTGAACTAACTGTTTCAGCAACAATACGTCTTCAAAGCTTCCCATTTGCGCGTTTAGCAGATCGTGTTTCTAGAGCAGTCAATTTTGGAAACAATGATCGCTAATGTCACCCCTAGCAGAATTAATCCATTTTCCTGCTAGCTTTCGTGGCAATGCCCAATTGAGTGAGTTATATTGATTCAGTAACATTTAAATAAAGATACCATGAGTGTAAATAAAGCCATAATTGTTGGCCGTTTAGGCCAAGATCCAGAAGTTAGATATACCCAATCGAATGCAGCTGTTGCTACTTTAAGTATTGCTACCAGTGAGAAATACAAAGATCGTAATGGTCAGATGCAGGAAAGTACCGAGTGGCACCGTTGTGTAGCCTGGGGAAGAACAGCTGAGATATGCCAGCAGTATTTGAAAAAAGGTTCTTTAGTTTACATAGAAGGTCCTATTCAAACCCGTTCGTGGGAAGATAAAAGCGGCGAAAAAAAATACACTACCGAGATTAAAGTACTAAGCTTACAAATGCTCGATAGTAAAGGGATGAGCCAAGATAATGGTGGCTACAATAACCAAAACAGCCAATCAAATGGATCTTCTCAGCCACAAAAGAAAGAGGCTGTTGACTTATCCAGCATGCCAGACAAAGATGAAGACTTGCCATTTTAATAGCATATCATTTTTACTGTCAAATAAGCTAATTGAGGGTGTTCAGCACCCTCGTTTTTTTAGTATTTTATAGTTCATTATTTCAATAATTCAATTAGCTGCTTTTTGGATCCTGACCCCATGTCAACTCCCTTTAATGGGTTATTATTTTTATCTCAACTTATTACCGAGTCTTCAGATTGGTGGTTGAGTACTACTCTGATTGTTACAATAGTAATAGGCCTGATCTTTTCAGCCCTATTTTCCGCTTCAGAAGTTGCTTTGTTTGCACTTGCCAACAAAATTAAATCGGCTAATCTAGATAGCTCATTTGGTCAATTAGTCTCTGACGGCATTATCAAAAAAATGCTGGAAAAACCCAGAAGACTCTTAGCAACTATACTTATCGGCAATACCTTTGCTAATGTAATTCTATCGGTTGCAGCAGCCGTTTTAACCGCAAATTTTGCTTCATCATTTGACATACCGAGCTATATGGTGCTCATTTTTCAAGTGCTAGCAGTAACCTTTGTAATATTAATTTTATCGGAAATAACCCCCAAAACTATGGCGATAAAAAGTCCGCTGGGGGTATCACGTTTCATTTCTAGGCCAATTTATTTCTTCTTTATCATTCTTCGCCCTATAGCCGCAATCATGGCTAAGTCTGCTTTTCTACTAGAACGAACCCTACCAAGGCCAGCACACAAACTGAAAAGCACCGATATCAGAACCATGGCTAAAATGGGTTCCGAGCAAGGCAGTATTAACGATGATGAACAAGAGCTTATCGAAAATGTTATTGAGTTTGGCAACACTACGGTCAAAGAAATAATGACATCTAGAATGAATATTAAAGCCGTTGGTTCTAATGAGTCCTTGAGTAACGTAATTGTTATGATTCAAGACGCCGGCTTTTCCAGAATGCCACTTTACCAAGATGATATCGATCACATTATTGGTATTGTTTTCGCCAAAGATATTCTGCCCTATTTGTTTACTGATACAAATAACACCGTTTTAAATTGGAAAACCCTAGCTAAACCTGTTCACTTTATACCACCAACCAAAAAGTTAGACGACCTACTAAGAGATTTTCAGCGTAAGAAAACCCACATGGCTGTTGTTGTAGACGAGTATGGTGGTACCGAAGGCATAATTACGCTAGACGACCTACTTGAAGAGATCATTGGTGATTTTGAAGACGAACACTCAGACGAGGACGATAAGCTTTATACGCTTCAAAAAAATGGCACCTATTTGTTTGATCCATCCATCGATCTAGACGACATGGAAACCGTATTGAAGGTAGATTTAACCACAGATAAAGACGAATATGAAACCCTTGGTGGGTTGGTTTATCACTTGATGGAACGACTTCCTACAATGGGAGAGATGATTATTTTCAATGATCTTGAATTATATATTCAAACGGTTGAAAAAAATCGTATCAAGAAGGTTCGAGTAAGAAAATTATTGACCAAAAGTGAAGGATAAGCTCTTTGACTCATGATAAATAGTACTACGCCAACCAATTTAGCAGCTTTCACCACTATAGGAGTCCAAGCAACAGCCAATTGTATAGACAGCTTCTCCACTTGGGAATCACTAAGTCTAGGCGTATCGAACTGTAAAACAAAAAATATTCCCTATCTAATTTTAGGTAGTGGCAGTAATATGTTGTTTGCTGAGAATTATCCTGGGACCATTTTTATCAATGAAATGAAGGGAATAGATGCGGAAGAAAGTAGGTCTAATCTTGTAAATATAGAAGTTGCTTCAGGCGAAAATTGGCATGAATTTGTCGAGTATTGCTTAAACAACAATTGGTATGGACTTGAGAACTTGGCGTTGATTCCTGGTACAATCGGGGCTGCTCCTGTACAAAATATCGGTGCTTATGGAACGGAGGTATCCGAGTTTATAACGAAGGTCTTTGTGTACGACCTGGAAAATGAGCAAAGATTTTGGATGAATAAAGCTGAATGTGAATTTGGCTACAGAGATAGTTTGTTCAAAAGGCACAAAGGCCGATATTTTATAGAAATAGTGGAGTTTTCCTTATCAACAAGCCAAGATTATAAGCCTCGCTATGAATATGAAAGCCTAAAAAAGAGGTTACAAGAAAAAGCTATTGAACAACCAACGGCATTAGAGGTTTTTGAAGCAGTTATTGATGTGCGAAGGTCTAGATTACCCGATCCAAAAACCTTGGGAAATGCGGGCTCTTTTTTTAAAAATCCCGTAGTTAGTCAAAAGATTTTTTCGGCCATTCAGCAAAAATATCCATCTATGCCATTCTATGAGGCTGGCAATGATATTAAAATCCCAGCTGCTTGGTTAATAGAACAGTGTGGGCTAAAAGGGATAACTAAAGGAGCAGTAGGCACTTATCATAAACAAGCGTTAGTATTGGTAAACCACGGCGGGGCTACTGCCTTGGAAGTTTGGGATTTCGCCATGTTCGTGGTTCAAGAAGTCGAGAAACAGTTTGGCATTAAACTGGTTCCCGAAGTGAATGTTGTCAAAAATGCAAAAATTATGGATTTCAGCTAATGGGAAAATCTTTCATTGATCCACATTGGATAGATGCTCACCTTTTTCGCTTGTCGAAACAATGCCCAGCTAAAGTGCGGCATTTTTTAGATAAAAAACCCATCAATGAAAAAAACCTTGAAACGGTACCCTTTCACACGGTTAGTCAGAGATTATTAAAAAATTTGCTTCGCTTTTTATTAGCAAAACAAAGTGTCAATCTATCTGGTGACAATTTAGGTGAAGTAATCAAAAATACAGCTGACTGGATTTTACATGGTGAAGATCCCATAGTTTTTGATGGCTTTGCCTCTGTTAAAGAACGCTTTTTAGGTAAATCTACTATGCTAGAAAAAGTAGATGGTGTTATTCGGCTGTATCAGGTTGAGGCAAAAGCCATAACCATGAGTAAGAACCAAGTCAATTTTGATCCAAAATACAGCGGGAACTGGATCAGAAGAATGCAGAAATCGGCCTTTAATCATTGGGTTTTTAGTAGAGCATTTCCTGACATCACCTTTGAATCTTATATCCTATTTCCCAAAAAACAGGTCTCAATAAACTTAGCGGGCTTATCAGAAGTGCTTTACTCTGCAGGCAGACGCGAGCTATTAGATGAGGCTTTAGAGTGGTCTGATTTACCTGCTTATCAGAATTATTTTGTTTCTTTCAGGGTAGATCAAGCTTTTAAACCAGAGCATTTAGGCCTAATTAAAAGAAAAAAGACGGAAGAGTTTACTACTGTAGATCTAGATTATCCCTTATCAGACGAACAAAGTCTAGCCATTTTGGAAGAAGCAATTCTTGAGACAGAAGCACTTGTTGAAGATTCAGAAGTTGCAAAAGCCCCATTAGGGATGCACTGTAAAGACTGTGAATTTAGGTTAGAGCACTCTCCAAATGATAATAGCACAGGTTTTGGCATTTGTTGGTCATCTAGGCTTAACTCAGCTAAACCCGAACTAGTTTTTGATCTTGTTGGAACAAGCGGTAGAGAGTATGTAGACAAAGAAATTTATACTCAAGACATGATTGAGTTAACTGAGCCCATGGAAAAAGATCTTTCGATCTTAACTTCTAAAGAGGCTCCGTTAACTTTTGAGGACAGAAAAACCCTGCAAATAGCACGTTCGAAGGGCCTGAGCATCCCAAATGAAATTATCCAGCCTGCACTATTTGATAAAATCGCAAATTGGAACTACCCGCTCTATTTTCTAGACTTTGAGACCATTACGCTATCAGTGGCCAATCATTCCTTTGGGAAACCATACCATACTTATGTGCCACAATATTCTATACACCGGCTAGACGAAGATGGTACACTTACGCACTTTCATTGGATGAGTGGAAGGCTAGACGAGTTTATTGAAATTCGTATTCTATTAGCACTTTATGATGTGATAATGGAAGAGCCAGGCACCCTAATCCATTTCTCGCCAACAGAGCAAGTGCTACTAAGGGAAATGAAAAAGAATGTACGCTACCGTTCTAGTATTCATCAAGACGATAAAGCGAAAGTTCACCAAATGTTTACTACTTATACCAAGCATAAATCTATGGTAGACATAAAGTTGCTCTTAGAAAATCACTACTACAATCACTTTATGGGTGGCTCACTTTCATTAAAAGCTATTTACGATGCTTTTTGCCAGTTTACCGACAGAGAAAACTTATATCATAGTCTAGGAGCTGGACATGTTAGAAATGGAAATGATGCATTAAATACGCTTTTTGCGTATTACTGCGACCTTAAATTAACCGACGAAGAGCGTGAATCTTTTCGTGTTGAGCTGCTAGATTACTGTGCCATTGACACCCTTTCTATGGTAGAAATTATACAGTATTTCAAAAATATGGCTAAACAACCACAATAATTCAGAAAATAAAATCTACGCATGATTGCCCGTTACTCACGTCCAGAAATGACCGAAATATGGTCTGAAGAAAATCAATTTCAAGCATGGTTAGAAGTAGAATTAGCTGCTTGCTGGGCATGGGGTAAGTTGGGGAAAATTCCTGCCAAAGATGTTGAAGCCTTATATGAAAATGCAGGATTCAATATTAATAGAATTATGCAAATTGAGGCTGAAACCAGGCACGATGTAGTTGCCTTTACGCGCGCAGTTTCAGAAACCCTTGGTGATGAAAAAAAATGGGTTCACTACGGCCTAACATCTACAGATGTGGTTGACACAGCTTTAGGTTACCGTTTAAAGCAGGCAAACAGCTTACTTTTGGAAGGTATTCATCGCATGATTGCTGTACTGGCTGAGAAAGCGAAGGCACACAAATACACCATAATGATGGGCAGAACGCATGGTATTCATGCTGAGCCTACTACTTTTGGGCTGAAATGTGCGTTATGGTACGCTGAAATGCAACGAAATTTGGTTCGTTTTGAGGCTGCTGCTGCTGATGTAGAGTTTGGTAAACTCTCTGGTGCGGTAGGTACTTTTGCCAATATTCCACCCGAAGTAGAGCAACTAACTTGTGAAAAATTAGGTATCTCTGCTGCACCAATTTCCACCCAAACACTACAAAGAGACAGGCATGCATACTATATGTCTGCCTTAGCGGTAATTGCCTCTTCTTTAGAAAAAATGGCCGTAGAAGTCAGGCATCTACAACGCTCTGAAGTACGCGAAGTCGAAGAAGCGTTCGGCAAGGGCCAAAAAGGTTCTTCTGCAATGCCTCATAAACGCAATCCCATAAGCTCAGAAAATATAACTGGATGTGCACGAGTTATCCGTGGCTACATGGTTTCTTGTTTTGAGAACGTTGCGTTATGGCATGAGCGTGATATTTCCCATTCTTCTGTTGAGCGAATTGTGATACCAGATGCTACTATTCTATTAGATTATATGCTGAATCGTTTTGCTAATGTGATAGAAAACCTTGTTGTTTTTGAAGAGCACATGAAAGAAAATATACAACGCACACACGGCTTGGTATTCTCTCAACGACTTTTGCTCATGCTTATTGACAAAGGCTTATCTCGCGAAGTAGCTTACGATGCCGTACAACCTTTGGCTATGCAAGCTTGGGAACAAAGAACAGCATATAAGCCAATTATAGAAGCTTCCGAGCTTATTAAGGAGCATTTAACAACCGCTGAAATTGACGAGGCTTTTTCTTACGAACACCATACAAAACAAGTTGATACACTATTTAAGCGGGTTGGTCTTGCTTAAATCGTCCTTTAAATAGGTTCAATTATTAAGCATTGGTTTCCGAGAAAAATAAGAAGCAATAAAACAGATTATGGTTTAAGCACTTTTCTCAGATACTACTTAATAAAAAAGCGTGTTGAGCTGACTTCAAGCATTCATTAATGCCTTGATTTCAGCTCTTTTTATTTTACCTATGTCTGTTCTAGGCAACTGTTTAATAACCTTTATAACCCTTGGCACTACATTTTTTGGGATATTATTTGTGAGTTCATCGTGTAAAATTGCAGTTTCTAATGCAGAGAGGTTGGTTTGTTTTTGCTCGTAATTTGCCAGCATCTTCTTGTTAAACTGCAGTAGAGGATCTTCCTCAATGCAAAGTCCAACAATTTCTCCCCATTCCTCATCTTTAACGCCAACAACCACAAAGCTCTCAATCGGAAGATGCAGTTTTTCAGTGATGAGTTGTTCAACTTCTTGAGGTCTAATATTTTTCCCACCGCTTACAATTAAATCGGTTCTACGCATCAGAATCTCAAGGTTGCCGTATTCGTTAACTTGAGCAATATCACCTGTGCTAAACCAAGATTCTTGCGAACTATTAGCTACTTTTGAACTTCCTAAATATCCACCAAAAACTTGAGATCCCTTCACCAATAAGTGCTGTTCTTCATTTATAGCAAACGCATTATTTTTGCTAATTTTTCCTGCAATATTTTGAGCAACCTCGGTTAGGTCTAAGTCTAGCGCATTTATGGCAAAGATGTGACCAAAGGTTTCAGACATTCCATAGCTGTAAAATACAGAAAGCTCAAGCTGCTGTATCTGCTTTCTTAGTTCTACTGAAACCGGACCACCACCTAATAAAACGCGTTTATTTCTGAGAAGATCTAGGCTGTCGTTTCCTGAAGATATGAGTTCATTTAACTGCTTTGGCACTAATGATAGCGTTTGAATTGAAGCGTAGTTTTGCAGACTTTTGCAAACATCTTTTACCTTCATGGAAGAGGCCACCACAACGTCATTTCCGCGAATGGCGCTTCGTAAGAGAACAGCCAATCCGCCAGTATGATGTATGGGCAGAGATAAAAGCCAAGCCTTAGCTTTATCGGGTAAAAGGTGGGAAGGAGAGCCCTCAATAGAACTGACTATTTGTTGCTTTGCAATGGGCACCCATTTTGGTTCACCAGTAGTACCAGAAGTGGCTATTATTGCAATAAGATTGGTGAAATCCACAGCGCTAAACGGCTTTGATAACAAGAGCTTTTCCCAGGAATCAGCAGCTATTTGGTTTCCCAATATTACGGGAATGTAGCCAAGGTTTAAGGCTTCAATAACTTCCTTTAATCCATTGGTGTGCAATGGGTTATTTGAATCTAGTAAAATGGGAAGGAGTTCATTTTTTCTGTTCACATTCAGTGCTAATGAAACGCTATCTGAATGGGAAAAATACACCTTACAAACTTTAATCATTGCTTTGGTAATTATAAACTGCTTTTGGAAAATGACTTTCCTCGAACAGTGATCCAAGGCTATGTATTTGGGAAATCTTCCAATGAGTACCAGTGCTTGTTAATGTGCTTTCGCATAAATCTTGAGCAAGCATAGACCCTGTTGAAAGGCCGTGAGCTTGCGTAAATAAAGGCTGTTTAGCTTGTGAATAGGCCGCAATTAGTGCATGAATAGTTCTGTTTAAGCCACTATCTAAAAGCGTTGTTATCACCACTTGTATAGTTTTTTTTGCTGCTTTATCAATTAGGGCTAAAACTTCTGGAATAGAACCAATTAGCGGCGGCTTGATAACCAAATAATCTACTGCTTTGTTATGAATGAGTTGTTCAGAAATCAGTGAATCAACCAACATTTCATCGGCAGCAATAGGTATTTGGCTGTGGGCACTTAAATGCGCCATCTGTTCAACAGTTGCCGGAAGAATTGGCTGTTCGATATATTCTATGGGCAGCTTTGTTTTGGCTAAATCAGTTAGGGTTTGTAAACAACTCTCAGCCGACCATTCCCCATTAGCATCAAGCCTGAACTTCGCGTTGGGAAAGATTTTATGCCATTTTTGCATCGTTTGAATTAAAGCTGGAACACTTTTTTCAGGAGCTTTTAGTTTAATGCAACTAAAGCCACTTGCTAGCTTTGATAAGCCGTTTTCAAATAATTCTTGGGTCGGAAGTAAACCAAAAACGGCATTTAAGGCAATAGAAGTTTGATCAGAATTACTGAGACCTAGCCTTTCCCCAAAAGTAGTTCCCGACAACTGAGCTTGTAGGTCTTCGTATAAAATGGAAAGGGCAAAACGCAAACTAGCATACGAAACTGAGCGGTGTAGCCACTCATAAAACGGCTCTGCGGTAGCATTAAGGTTGCCTAGTAATTCCGTCTTTATTTTTATAAGCTCAGCTAGTGATTCTTCCAGTGACTCTGAGGAAAAGCCAAGGAGTGGAGAACATTCAGCATAAGCTGTAATAGAAGCAGCGCCAAGTTTTATGTAGAAACCAGTTCGGCTCGAAAAGCTATTGTTAGCTGTCTTAAAAGGCTTAACAAAGTTGTAAGAAAATGGGTGAATGCTCAGTTGGTATGTAGCCATAAATCTAACTTAGCTACACATCAAACTGAAGGTGAAAATAATGCTATAAATAGCTAAAAATTGCGCTGTTCTTTCTAAAACCCCATTTAATTTGGGCTTATGCTCATTGGTTACAATTTTATAACTCAGCAAAAGCGCTAGTGGGAAAACGATAAAACTTGATAGAACAGCAAGCCCGAAGCCTTCTATAAAAAATAAGTAGATTGGAGTAGCAAAAGCTAAGGCAACCATTAGTAGGTATTCTACTTTTAAGGCAGATTCGCCAAGCAAAACACCAAGTGTTCTTTTCCCAGCAATTTTGTCTTGATGAACATCGCGTAGGTTATTTACTACAAGAATGTTGACTGAAAGCGCACCAACGGGAAGAGAAACTAAAAAAGCGGTGCTTGACCAGATCAGCGTATTTAGGTAGTAGGTTCCCATAACGGCAATTACACCAAAGAATATGAAAACGAAAACGTCGCCTAAGCCATTATAACCAAGTGGAAATGGGCCACCAGTATAAGCTATTCCAAATATTATTGAGAGTATCCCAATTAATAAAATAATCCAGCCGCCAATGTAAACTAGGTACAAACCTGTAAGGAAAGCCAATCCCATGGTTATAAAGGTGGCTTTTTTCATTTGCTCAGCAGTTACATGACCTTTGGCTGTTGCTCGTTCAAAGCCAATTCGCTCATCTGTGTCTGCACCTTGAATAAAATCGTAATAATCGTTGGCGAAATTTGTACCTACTTGAATAAGGGCCGCGCATACAACAGTAACGATGGCAACGACTAAGTCAAAAGAGCCGTGTCGCCAGGCTAGGCCTGTTCCTATAAAAACAGGCGCAAGTGCGGCGGCTAGCGTTTTTGGGCGAGAAGCCATCCACCAGATGGCCAAATTTTTCGATAGTTGCATGATATAGTCTAAATGATAGTATTAAAATAAACAGAAAACCAGCTTATAAGAATCCATTGAAAGCGATTTTTTAGACAATAGCCTAACGTCTTAATAAGTAATGCGATTTTTTAAAAAGACTTAAATTAGTTAGTGCATTTCTATGTTTTAGGTTTTATATTTGTGCACGCAGACAAACACACCTGCAAAATAATTAATCAGAAATTTTAGAAAAACCTATCCTCCATGCCAAAGTTTAAGTTCGAGTACATCTGGCTAGATGGCCACAAGCCAGAACAAAATTTGCGTAGTAAAACAAAAGTTATCGAAATGGATTCATTTGATGGCGATGTACATGTTTTACCAGAATGGTCATATGACGGCAGCTCAACTCAGCAAGCTACTGGTGATAAATCCGATTGCATTTTAAAACCTGTTCGCGTTTACCAAGACACGGCTCGTTTGAATGGATACATGATCATGTGTGATGTTTACAACCCAGATGGTAGCCCGCATGTTACCAATACACGTGTTCATTATGAAGATAATGTGGATATGTGGTACGGCTTCGAGCAGGAATATACGTTCTCTTCTGAAGGTCGCCCTCTAGGTTTCCCTGAGCACGGCTATCCACGCCCACAAGGCCCGTACTACTGCGCAGTTGGTACAGCCAATGTTAGTGGACGTAGTATAGTTGAAGAGCATTTAGATCTATGTTTAGACGCTGGTATCGATATCACTGGTATAAACGCAGAAGTAATGCTAGGTCAATGGGAATTTCAAGTTTTTGGCAAAGGAAAAAAAGCTGCTGATGACTTACACATCTGCAGATATTTACTTCACAGAATTACAGAAGAGTACGGTTTAGATGTGAATTTTCATCCAAAACCTATTCAAGGCGATTGGAATGGCTCTGGTTTACACGCCAACTTCTCTAGTAAATATATGCGCGATGTAGGTGGTGAAGAGTACATACAAGCTATTTTAGATACCTTGGCGAAAAATCATAATGATCACATGCTTGAATACGGTTCAAGTAATGAACTGCGTTTAACTGGTCTTCATGAGACTCAGCATATTGGTAGATTTAGTTATGGTATTTCTGATCGTGGTGCTTCTATTCGTATCCCAATCGGAATGGTGGTAAATAACTGGAAAGGGTATCTTGAAGATCGTCGTCCGGCTTCAAATGCCTGTCCTTACCGAATTTCTGCACGCATGCAAAAAACCTATGATGAAGCAAAACTAAAATAGTTTTACCCATTATAGTCCATATTTTAAACCCACATCTTTATTAGGTGTGGGTTTTCTTTATTTTATGCGATCAATTTTTTTGTGCACTAATCAATTTCGATGGAACAGATACCAACTTCTTATATCAATAATGTACTAGCCACTCAACAACTCCCTGAGTTAGAACTTGTTGAAGTCGAGAATCTAGAACCCGCTTGGAAAAAAGCAAACGCTATAGTTTGGAGTATCTCTTTTGCTGTCCTTACTATTGGGGCAGTTGTTATGCTTTGGTTAATCAGAGACAAAATTCTTTGGTGGACTTGGATTGCTGTGCTTGCACCAATAAGCATATTCTGGGCTTGGGCTGTTATTTACCCCTATTTGGCTTATAAAAAAAGAAATTATATGCTTCGCGAACATGATATAACCTACACAACGGGTTTAATTTGGCGTAATGAAGTTACTATTACATATAACCGAATTCAGCATTTAGAAGTATCTCAAGGTCCTATTCAAAAGTTTTTTAAACTGGCTTCTCTGCAGCTATTTACTGCGGGTGGGCAAAAAAGTGATATGGGAATTAGTGGATTAAAACCCGAAACAGCCCAAAAAATTAAGGCTTGGGTTGCCAAAAAAGCCGAGTTGGAGCAGTAGACCATGTTAGAGGATTCCATTAATGAACCGCTAAATACTGAATCTGCAGTAGACGACGCAACTATTGCCAATTTTCACGGTGAGTCAACAGAAAATTGGCACCGAATGTCGGCCTGGTCTATCATCTTTTTAATCTGGAAGCTTTTTAAGGGCATATTTATCAGTAATTGGCCAACATTAGTGGCCATTTTCGTCTTTTTGCAATCAAAATCATTTTCTCTTCCTTGGATTGTTGGCGGTGCTGGTGTAACAACGCTCATTTTGTTCACTTTTTCCCTTATTAATTATTTAAGATTCCGCTTTTTTTGGGATGAAGAACACCTTTTTATACAGTCTGGTATTTTCACTAGAAAGCTAAAAAAAGTCCCTTTTGAGCGTATTCAGTCGGTAAATACGTCTCAATCTTTGGTGCATCGTCTATTGGGTTTGGTTTCGGTTACTGTAGACACTGCGGGCTCTGCTGCTCAGGAAGTTCAAATAAGCGCAGTATCGGTTTCTTTTGCTGATAATTTATCTCAAACGGTGTACGAGTTCAGGCAGCAAATGGCAGAAAAAAAGCCATTAGATAGCCTTTTGCATAAAGAAGAGCTAGCAATTGAGCAAGACGAGCGAATTGCTAAAGTTGATACTTCAGACGTGCTGATTTATGCGCTTTTTGAGAATCATTTGAAGACAGCTGGTTTAATTTTAGCCTTTGTATTAACCATTTTTCAGCAAGTAAATCAAGCTTTTGAAGATGCACCAGCAGAATTTTTAGAACAACAAACGGGTAATTTTGTAGAAAGCTTTAAAACTGATTTAGTCTTTGCACTGGTTACTATTGCCGTTTTAAGCATGGTTATAACTATACTATTTACAGTTATCAGAATGTTTTTGCAGAATTATAATACAGAGCTTTATAAAACGTCTAAGGGCTACAGAAAGGTAAGTGGTCTATTGACTAGAAAGAAAGTAGAATTGGGTGTTTCCAAGGTTCAAATGATTGCATGGAAAACAAACCCACTCAAAAAATTCTTTGGCTTATATGGGTTTAAACTATCAAATGCTTCTACTCAGGTAGTTAACCCTGGCAATCTTACGGGAAATATATTCTTTATTCCTGCTATGAGGCTAAGTGGAATAAAACACACCATAGCCAGGGTTTTAGAAAGAGCCATTCCTGAAATGAGCGAAGCCACAAAACCGGTTTCTACAGTCTATATATTTAGACAAACATTATACTTTGGTGTTATTCCATTTTTAATTGCTCTGGGCCCATTACTCTATTTCGAACATACCAACTGGTTGTTAGCACCCTTAATCTGGTTATGCACTGTATTGTTCTACAACACTTTTTACCAGCGTAATTTCCGTTTTCACTTTGATCACGAAACAGCTTGGGTAGAGTCTGGGGTGATAGGTAGAGACTGGGTAGCAATTGAATGGTTTAAGGTTCATAATGTAACCTTATCAAGTTCGCCACATCAGCGCAGGAAAAATCTATGTACGCTTACAGTTCATACATCTGGCGATAAAGTAACCTTGCCCTATATACCTACTGATTTTGGGCGAAAAATTAGGGATTTAGCTATTTGGCAAATCAACACCAACCAACGCCCTTGGATGTAGCTTTATATTTTATGTAGCACCTTTCTAAGATAGGTGCTACATAAAAGGCCTTGCCGCAATTAAGGCAACCAAGGATATTTTTTGAAATCAGGTTTTCTTTTCTCTAAGAAAGCATTTCTTCCTTCTTTTGCTTCTTCGGTCATATAAGCCAATCGGGTTGCTTCGCCAGCAAAAACTTGTTGGCCAACCATGCCGTCATCAGTAAGATTTAAAGCAAATTTCAGCATTTTAATAGAAGTGGGCGACTTCCCTAAAATTTCTTCAGCCCAAGCAAAAGCGGTTGCTTCTAGTTCTTCATGAGGCACAACGGCGTTCACCATTCCCATATCAAAAGCTTCTTGGGCACTGTAATTTCTGCCTAAAAAGAAAATCTCTCGTGCGCGTTTTTGGCCAACCATTTTTGCTAAATAAGCCGAACCGTACCCACCATCAAAACTTGTTACATCTGCATCTGTTTGCTTAAAAATGGCGTGTTCTTTACTAGCAATGGTTAAGTCACAGACAACATGCAAGCTATGCCCGCCGCCAACAGCCCAGCCAGGTACAACTGCAATTACGGCCTTGGTCATAAAGCGAATTATACGCTGCACTTCTAAGATGTTTAGTCGTGGCATGCCTTCATCATCTATATAGCCTTGATGGCCTCGAAAGCGTTGATCGCCACCACTGCAAAAGGAATACACCCCATCTTTAGGGGAAGGCCCCTCAGCAGATAGTAAAACCACACCAATATTAACGTCCTCTCTAGCATTCAGTAAGGCTTCGTATAGCTCGGACACCGTTTTTGGGCGGAAGGCATTTCTAACCTCAGGTCTATTAAATGCGATGCGTGCTACAGCACCCAATTTTTTGTAAGTAATATCTTCGTATTCTTTAACAGTGGTCCAATTCATGAATGTGTAAACTCGTTCTGGTAAACTTCCCGGTGGGGGGACTTTGGTTAAGGATATTGATTAAAAAACTCTACTACTTGGCGAGTCCAGCCATCTGGTTGGTCAATATGCACGCGATGTTTAGCGCCCTCAACAATGTAAAAATCGGCATCGCCAAAGTAAATAACCAACTCTTGAGCGTGGTTTCTATACTGATGATCTTCAGACCCTAATAAAACCGCAGCAGGCATATCCATGTCCATAATAATTTTTCTGACGTCTCTCATTTTAGCCGTGCTAAAACTCATTAACGCCTGGGCCATGGCCTCTGCTTTTTGCTTCTCTTGAATTTCTTTGTTCAACTCAGCAGTAAAGGGATTAATATGGGGGGTTTGGAATAAACTCTTTTCTTGCCACTCATTCAAAAAGTTCTTGAAATTATTGCGTATTTGGCGGGCTGTTTTTTTGTCCTCTTCTAAACGATCGTGAATAAGCTGCGTTTGCTGGTGCCTAAAACCAAATCGAGTGCTTTCAAAAAAAGCGCCTTTAATCCTATCCGGATATTTAGCCGCATAAGCCAAAGCTAAACGTCCGCCCATGCTGTAGCCGTGTAATAAAATAGGCTGATCAAAGGTTTTCTGCACCCATTGGTCAAGTACTTCAACCCATTCTGCTTCATTTTCAGGCCTAATATCTGCTGATTTACCGTGGTATGGCAGATCTGGTGACACCGCATTAAAACTAATGTCTGGTCTGAAGCGCTCAAATATTTGTGGGAAAATAGCGCCACTTCCTAAAAATCCATGAAGAAATACGAAAGGAGTTGCGTCTTTAGGGCCGTACTGATAACTATGTAGCATAATAAATAGAGAGTTGTAATAATAGAAGGGTCGCGTCAACGTCAGGCGTAAAATGCTAAAATTTGCATTAAGATTGATAAGAATTGCGAATCATTTCCGACAATGGTAAATCTACTATTATTTCAGAAATATGTGATCCAAGATTTGGACTATTTAGCCTGCTCACTAACTGCTTATTAGTAGTGATTTGTGTGTACGAGATAGCAAATGATTCAGCCAATTTTTGCACAGAACCCGCAGCCTTAGTATAGTAATAGGTAAGCAACAGCGTTTCAAAGCTTTTGATAGGAAGGCGATCAAAAATACGCCCACCTTGGTTGTTAATCACATAAATATGCAGTGAGATGTTGGGGTTTTTTGCCAGTAAATCTAAACTACCAATATCATGCTGGAAGGAAACATCACCGATAATTAGACCTACTTTTTTCTTGGTAGCTAATGCAGTACCTGCTGCCTGGGCAATTAAGCCATCAATACCACTAGCACCTCTGGTTGTAAAGAGTTGATTGCTTTTTTTATGCTTATCAGTATACTTAAAAAGATCATAATCTCTGGCTACTAATGAGTTACCAAGACACCAAGTTGAAATACTACTATCAATTTTTGTGAGGAAATAATAAAAACTTGGCTCTGTAACAGTGGCTTTAAGCTGCTTATCCAATAAGCCTACTTTCTTTTGGGAAAATTCACGCTCTTTTTTCTTCCATGACTCTATCCATTTCCCAGAGGTTTTTGGGAAGTTTAATACCTGATTTTGTGAGTAGGCCAACTTCCCTTTAATAGGTAAAAACCGCTCTTTTAAAAGTCCGTTTTGCACATCCTTTAAAAAGCCGTTAAAATGTATTTGGGGTACATCTTTATGCATAGCCAACCAATTCAAGGTGGATTTATGCGTGGGTGATTGTCCGCTGCTTAGAATTAGGTCTGGTTTAAGTGCTTGCTGTACTTGCTCTTTTCCCAAAAAAGTAAAAGCATGACTAGCTGTGGTATTTTCGTTAGTCAGTAGTGAGTACCCACTGCTTTGCTCAGCTATAATTGGGATATTTTGTTTGGCAAGTTGTTCATAAAGTTCAGCGTAAGTACTCGGGTCATTTGCCGGACCTGCCACAAAAACAGCTCGTTCTGCAGTCGCAATTTTTGTTTGCCAAGCGCGTGGAAGGATAGATTCTTGTTCAAAGTAGCTAAAGATCTGTGAAGAGACTTCTTTCGTATTTGCTTTAGCTTCTGCTGCTATTGAATGGAAAAAATCGTGGGTTGGCTCTAAGGGTTTATCAAAATGGATATTACACTGTAACGGCCCACCTTTTTGCAGCAAAGAGCAGAGGTTTTGCAAACCAACATCGATAGATTCAGAAGTGTCGTCAAATAGGTTGAGTGAACAAAAGTTTGCGTGTTCACCAAAAAGCTGATCTTGATTTATGGTCTGATTTGCGCCTGAATTCCTGAGCGCTAGCGGCCTATCTGCTGTTAGTGCAATTAGGGGTAAATGCTGTAAACGACTTTCAATGATAGCGGGTAAATAATGTGCAGCTGCAGTTCCCGAGGTGCAAATTAGCGCTATGGGTTTACGATTTACTCTAGCATAACCAAGGGCAAAAAAGGCTGCGCTGCGTTCGTCAATAATTACGGTAGTTTTGATAGCAGGATGTGCAACAGCAGCCAGTACTAAGGGTGTAGATCTCGAACCTGGTGAGATGATAACTTGTTCAAGACCAAGATTATGTAGTTCATCTAATAAGCTGTGTGAATGGAAGAATTGCTTGTTCCCAGCATAAGACTCGTCTAAAAGTTCACGCATCTTTGAGCGCAGTTAGCATCGGTATTAGTTTGAGATTAGCTTCTTTCCACTCTAATTCGGCATCAGATTCGGCAACAATTCCGCAACCAGCAAACAAAAAGGCTTCGTTATCTTGCACAAGTGCCGACCTAATGGCCACATGAAATTCTGCTTCATCAGATAGGTTCATCCACCCAACAGGTGCGGCGTACCAACCTCTGTCGAACTCCTCGAACTGCTTGATGTATTTCACTGCTTTGCCATTTGGTGAGCCACCAACCGCTGGGGTTGGGTGCATGGCATGAATTACGCTCATGGTATGAACGGGTTTATCTTTCCAGGCAGTAATAGGTGTGTAAAGATGCTGTACGTTGTTCAATTTTTTGATAGTTGGTACTTTAGCTACATCTACTTGGTGCACAAATCGAGAGAGTTGTTGACGTATGGCATCAACTACATATTGATGTTCTTCACGGTCTTTTGCGCTATCGAGCAATTTTTGTTCATACATAGCGTCTTCACTGGCGGTTTTTCCACGTTTCATGGTGCCAGCAAGTGCTTCTGTCAGAATATAATTGGGCTTAAAGCTGGCTAAAATTTCAGGAGTAGAACCAATTAGATGTTTCCCATTGCCAAAGCCAACAAAATAGCTTGTGCATTCTGGGTAGGTTCTTCTCAACGCATTAGCTACGCGCGTCAAACGAATAGCTTCGTTTGTCTTGATGTGTACATTTCTAGCAATAACAATTTTCTCGAAGTAGCCTTTACTTATCATTTCTTTAGCCTGATCAATACTTTGCACCCACTTTGAAAACTCTTCAGGAAGGTCTTCAACTTTTAGCGGTTGAGCCAGTTCTTCTTTGGGCTCAATAATTGTGTCATCTTCGCGGAAATCGCGCATTTGTTTGCGGTGCGCTTCAAGCATTTCAAAAAGCGCACTTAGTTTATTTACAACCATTGTTTTGAGTGCACTAACATCAGTAAATCGGTCTGCAGTAATTTTAACATTGATAACTACAACACGCAGCTGTCCATCGCGAATGATGCACCATTCTGGTATCACAAAATGGGCTGCTCCGAAGCCTTGCCATTCTTTTGCGTTGTTATGATCAAAAAAGCCAAAGCCACCGAACATGGATAAATTTGCGTGCCTATGTTTTATCATAGACGCTCTATAGTGGTTTTTCTTAACCCGGTTTACCCATTGTTGCACCATTTCAAAGCGTTGAATACCAGAGGCTTGAAATGCCTCGCAAGTACCGTGAGCAGCAACAGCAAACTGATCTACTGGTTTTTCCCAGTAATATTGAAATTCGTTGTCTTTGGGAATTAGCTCAAGCACAGCAAGCGGATCGCTTATCTCAATGGGCACACAAACACTTAAAATCTTTTGATCGCCACTTTTTAGTTGCGCCTCAAAAGCGTGATTTATAGTTTGGTTGGCTACATCGCTTTCAAGCCAGTTCAATGCTCTCTTGAGCATTCCAGATTGGATTACAGAATCCTGCTGAACAGAAGTATTGTGCATGTGCTACGCCCGCTAAGGCAGTAAATTTAGGATGGCTGAGTGCTTGCCTCAGGTGGATATCCAAATGGATGTTTAATACCGTAATCCTCTGGGTTGTAAGCCGCAAACTCGAAAAAATGATCCCAAGATTGTGGACTGTCGCCATTAGGATAAACCCAGTTTCTATGTCGTTTCTTAATTACTTCAATTATACGATTAGCATACTCAATCCGTTCATTTTGGTCGGTAATTCTAGGTATTGCTTCAATCATTAGCTCTAAATGATAGCCACAATCAAAGTCTTTTGGTTTTTCTTGCTTTATGAAAAGAGCCATAATTCGGTGGTTAATTTGGGATTTTGTGAATTAAGCTAGTAAATAATTCTCCGTAATGCCTAAGTTCTATTTCTATATACTTTCTATTAAAACGAATAAAATACCAAGATGAGCGAAAAAAAAGAGAATCCGCAGCAAAAGCCGCAACAAATTGAACTCGAATTAAGCGACACTGATGCTTTAGGAACGTACACCAATTTAGCTATGATTACGCATTCTCCATCTGAATTTGTGGTCGATTTTATCTCTGTTATGCCTGGTTTGCCAAAAGGAAAAGTGGTAAAGCGTATGATTATGACACCTGACCACGCGAAACGCTTATTAAATGCTTTAGCTGACAATGTGCGTAAATATGAAGAAGATTTTGGCCAAATTAAGCTACACGAGAAGGTAGAAGTTCCTATAAATTTTAGAGGACAAATGGGTCAAGCATAAAGCAGACCTTTATTTTCTGCTAAATATCAGCAGACCAAGCCCAATTATAAAAAATAGTATATGAGGCGAGGCAACGGCTACAAACGGATCTATTTTACCATTAGCGCCTAGGGGCTCAGCTATTTTCATTATCGCCAAATATATGAAGCTGATGCCCAAGCCAATGGCCAGTAGTAGGCCTTTGCCGCCTTTTAGCCGACGTGTACTTATGGCAAAACCGATAAGTGTTACAATTATGCAGCCAAGTGGGTAAAGCAGTCTGCCGTATAATTGTACCCGCGGCTGATCAAGCTTATCGGCGCCACTTCGTTGCAGGGCATTAATGTAATCAAAAGCTTCTTGGTAGCTTTGTTGGTATATATCTGAGCTGGTTCTTGCAATATCACGTGGGAAAACATTCAGAACCGTATCCAAACTCTGGTAACTAACTTCATTGTAGCCAAGCTCATGGAAAGTTCGGTATTTCACATCCTCGAAATGCCATAGAGAGTCTTCTTCCTTCCATTCCATACGCCTAGCATTAATGGTGTATTTCAGGGCATCTGAGCTATCATATTTAAAGTACTTTATTGTATAGCCCGTATTTCTAGATCCTTCAAAAGAGCTAATACTCAGCATGGCATCGGTATTTTCCTGCCTGTAAATACGCGTAAACTCCATTTGCTGGGTTTTTGAACTTTTTATATACTTTTTTTCAAAGGCGGCTTTTGCTTTATTGCTATTGGGTACAATTTTACTGTCTAAGCCGAAAACACCCAATGCCACTAAGGCTGAAACCACAAAAAAGGGAAGAAAAAGCCTATATATGCTTATTCCAGCCGCTTTAAGTGCAACAATCTCTAGGCGTTCTGCCATCTGCCCTACAATTAATAAAACCGACAAGAATAGTGCTACAGGGCTAATGAGCCGCGCCATTTCAGGAATGTAATGCAAGTAGTAGTCTAGCAAAATAGCAGAAACAGGGGCACCTCTATCGGTGAAATCGTCGCTATTTTCACTAAAATCTAATAAAATAAAAATGAAAATGAGAAAGAGCACCATTAGTACCATAACCCGAAGAACTGCTAAAAAGGCGTACTTATCGTATTTATTTAAGATGCTCATTTAGGCGAGTTTGAAGTAGATTTGGCTGAATCAAAATAGGTCCAACTTTTCCAGGGTTGTTGCAAAGCCAGCAGTAAAATAACAGCTGCTACGGCAATAGAAATATTGGCAAACCATGTACCAAGCCACGCGTCTATTAGTAATCTGTCAGCTAATTTTTCGCCTTGCAGGGTGGCAATCCAGTAGTAGGTAAGGATGAACGTAGATACTACCGCAGCAAAGCCAATATTGCCATGTTTGGTGTATAAGCCTATTCCTGCACCAATAAAAACAAACAAAAAGCAGGCTAGAGGAATACTTAACTTTTTGAAAATCTCTACGTCATAACTAGCCTTTTTGCGCTTCTTCCACTCTAAGTTGGTCTGCATATCATAAATGGTGTTTACTAAAGCGTTGGTTCCATTTAAGGCTGCAGATACAATACTACTAATTTGGCCTTCCTTTTGAAGAACCTTAAAAGCAAGTAGCATAGAATCTGTAGGGGCTGTTGCTTGCAGGCTGTCTATTCTTACCAGAAAAACTTCAGAAGCTAGTGGCGCAAAATTATCTTTTCTTATTTCTGTGGGAATTTTGGCTTCATAAAGCTGTGCAAGGCTGTCTTTTAGCTGATTTGGTGAAATAATTTTTTGATTAATTCCCAAAAAACTTTTGGTACTTGTTGCAATTGCAGAGCCTAGCGAATCGCTAATAACCTGCATTTCTTGTGCCCTCGTACTTCTTTCACTTCTATTGCGTTGGCCAGTTCCTTTAGAAAAACTTAGTTCAGAAATATTAAAACTTATGCGGTGTGTGACAAAAGAAGAACGCTCAATGGTGAAATCATTGTCTGGGCGTGTTAAGAAAAAACGACGAATATGCCCGTCGTGCAGGCGCATTGTAAGTAGCTCGCCGCCAGCATCAGACTCTAATATGGCGAATTTGGCATCAATTATAGCTTCTTTTTTATAGCCCGTGGGTTCTTGAAAAAGCGTTATATCGTACAGTGTATCTTGCTCTGCGCTAAAATTTCTTCCAATGAAGGTATATCCTCGAATGCCGTCGTAAAACGTATTTTCTTTCAGCTCAAAGCCTGGTTTTGCTCTACGGATGTCTAAAAATAAATTGCCAGCTCGGTAGTTAAGGTCAGGTAAAACTTCATTGGAGAACCATGCTGTTGCAATAGCTAAGAGTAAACCTAACACGGCAACAGGCCGAATTAATCGAAAAGGGCTTACCCCAGCGGCAGAAGCGGCGGTATATTCGCGATCTGTAGCCAAGCCTCCAAAAGCCATTAAAGTTGCCACTAAAACACTCATTGGCGCAGCCATTACCACCATAGACGCGATATTGCTTAAAATTAGCTCAACAATTACCGATAATGACAGACCTTTGCCAATGATCTTATCGATATGGTTTATTAGAAACATGAGCAAAAGCAAGAACATTAGCGAGCTAAAACACAAGCTGAATGGCATTACATGCCGTTTTAGTATAGATTTGGTAAGTGGGTTCAATGAAAAAGATGCTATTTTTTTTATCTCAGTAAACTAATAATTTTACTTAGCTAAATATAGAAGCGTATCTTGCAATTCGTATTTTAATTCAAATCACTACAAAATCTTTAAAAGCGCACTAGCCTATTCGTCTAACGTTACGTAACTGAATTCTTAATAAAACTACTGTTCGTACGTGTACAACCATCTCAGATCATTATGGATACTGAGCTTGGCTGGGCTAAGTCTAATGTGTTTGTCGGCTACTGAGCTTAACGCTCAATCGGTTGACAGTCTTGTGGTTGCTGCTGATAGTGTTTTGTCAGCGCCACTAGACAGCCTGTCCTTTGTTTCGCGCATTCCAAAATTAAAGATTTCGCCCATCGCGAATCCTTTTAGGCGTTCTACCCCAAGCTTTCTTTGGCTTAATGGGAAGAGTCCGTCTATTACTGTGCGCTATGATAGTACCGGTTATTTTGTTGCAGAAGAACGCATTAACCAAACCCAGCGCGCCTTGCCATACTATATGGGCGTAGAGAGTTATAGCCAAACGAAATTACAGCAGCAGACATACAATAATTGGGCAAAATTAGTAGAAGAAGAAAGTAAACAGCAGCGAGATAGTGGTGGGTTGTTAGACTTTTCTGTTCGTATTCCTGGGGGAAGTAACTCGGCTTTCTCAAATATTTTTGGTTCAGATAAAGTAAGCTTGCGAATAACCGGGCAAGCTAACTTTGATATTGGTGCAACGGTGCAGAATACGGAAGATCCTCAGATTCCCGATAACCAGCAGCGTCAGATAGATCCAGTTTTTAATCAAAACTTAAAATTCAATATCCAAGGTACTATAGGCGACAAACTGAATATTACCACAGATTGGGATACAGAAAGTGATTTCGAATATCAGAATAGGCTAAGAATTGTGTACGAAGGCTATGAAGATGAAATCATTAAAAGCGTAGAATTAGGTAATGTGGCCATGGAAACGGGTAACTCGCTAATTCGTGGTGGAAATGCTCTTTTTGGTATAAAAACCCGTGCTGAATTAGGCAAGTTTAGTGTTACTTCCGTTCTATCTCAACAGCGTGGAGAGGGTAATAAACAGAGTTTTAATGGCGGAGCTACGGAAGAAGAAAAATCTATAAAACCATCAGCATACGAAGACGACACCCACTTTTTCTTAGATTTCTATTTCCGACAGCAGTTCGAAAACGCGGTATCAAACCCGGCTATTAATGTTCAAATACTGCCTCTACAGCAAGTGGTGGTTTGGGTATTAAATGAAAGCACCCAACTAGTTGATGGAACCAGAGATGCGGTTGCCATGGTAGATTTGGGTGTGGCACGTGATGGCTTTAGGTACCGTCCACCAAACGGAAATGCTGATTCCATTGATGATGCCCTTATTGAGCAATATCGAGATCTACAGCAAGGTGTCACAGCATCTACTTTTGGGGTTGAACCAGAAGAGTTTGTACTAGGAAAGTTTGAACGACTTTATGAAGGCCAAGATTACGAGTTAAACCTCAATTTGGGGATAATTACCATGAAACGACGCCTAAGTAACCGCCAGGCCATAGCCGTTCAGTTTCAGTATCAGTCTGCTGGGCAGCCTGTTCAAATTGGTGATCAAGCGGTTGGTGATAATAATCGCTTATTCCTAAAACTTATTCGTCCGCAAAATATTACTACCACCAATAAAGCTTGGGATTTAACCCTGAGAAATATTTATGAACTTAACACAACTGGCTTAACCCAAAATGATGTTGAATTAGAGATTAATTATTTACCGCAGAATATTCCGTTAGTAAACCTGCCAGGTAGCAATAACCCAATGATTCAAGATCTGGGTCTAGATAGGGTAGATCAGCAGGGAGCTTTGCGATCAGATAACTTGCTAGATTTTGGAACGGTTACCTTTAACTCTAGAACTGGGCGCATTATGTTCCCTTATCTTGAACCATTTGGTGAGCGAATGCGTCAAGTGGTATCTGGTGGTTCCATAGCTGAAAGTGAGAAACAAGAGTTCTACGATACGTTTGTATACGACGAGCTTTACGATGAAGTGCCTAGTATAGCGGTACGTTCTTCCAAGAATAACTTCTTCCGAATTAATGCCAAGATTCGTGGTGCAACATCAGGCAGTTTCCCCCTTGGTGGCTTTGATATTGTTGAGGGCTCTATTGTGGTTCGCTCTGGTGGAGTAACCCTTACTGAAGGCTCAGACTACGAGGTAGATTATTCTTTTGGATTAGTTAGTATTACTAATAGTCAGTATTTATCTGCAGGCCAAGAAATTAGCATAGATTACGAGAGTAATGAGGCTATTGGTTTGCAACAGCGCTCATTTATGGGAGTTCGAAGTGAGTATGCCTTTTCTGATGACATTAAAATGGGTGCAACCATCTTCAGGTATAGCGAACAGCCAAACCAAGATAAAGTGCGTATTGGCGACGAACCCATTAACAACACTTTAATAGGTTTAGATGCTAAAGCAAAATTAGATGCCCCTTGGTTAACCCGATTCTTAGATAGGCTTCCATTAATACAAACCAAAGAAGAATCTCTCATATCATTTGAGGGTGAGTTTGCTCAGCTTCAACCAGGGGTAGCTCAAACGCCAGCTGTGCAGCGTCAGATTGACCGTGGAACACTTAGTAGTGATGAAGAAAACGGTATTTCCTTTCTAGATGATTTTGAAGGGGCAGAGAACACTATCGCTTTTGTTAGACCAGGACAATGGTTTTTGTCTTCTGCGCCGGCTGCAGTTCCGGGTTATTTACCAGATGCACCTATTTTTAGTGGTCAAGGAGATGGGTTTATACCAGACGGGAATTTAAGCACTAAAATAGACCGTTCTGATTTACGTGGGAAATTTAGTTGGTATGTAATTGATCCAGGCGTTGGTAACGCCACAGATGGTTTACGCAGAACTCCTGAAACTCGCTTAGTGCGTACTCAAGACGTATTTCCACAGCGAGATGTACAAATTAATGATCAGTTTTTAGTAACCTTAGACACCTATTACGACCCTTCCCTAAGGGGGCCTTACAACTACAACATGGATATTCGCTCTTTAACCGATAATACACCAGAGCGAATGTGGGGAGGTATGACAACGGTTGTAAGTCCAGGTTTACAAGATTTGAGTAAGAACAACGTAGAATTCTTAGAGTTCTGGGTGCAGTTTGTTATGCCAGATGGCAGTGAACCTACACCAGATCAGATAGCTAATTATGCCGGGAAAATGTACTTAGATATGGGTATAATTTCTGAGGATGTGATTCCAAACTTTAAACCAAACTCCGAAGATGGTTTGGCTGATAGGCCCGGGCAGTTGCAATTAGATATCACAGCCGGGGGAAGCCCGAGATCATATGTACCGCAAATTCCACCTACACCAAACGGTGAATTTGCCTTAGGCACACAAGATATAGAAGATGTTGGCCTAGATGGAATTCCTTCCCTAACAAATATAGAATTAGGTGAAGATAAGTCAGAACGTATCTTATTTGCTGATTTCCTTGCAAAAATGCGCATAGATTATGCAGATAGGCCTGAAATTTTACAACAAATGGAGAATGATCCTTCTAATGATGATTACTTTTGGTTTCGCCAAAGAGAACTGGATGATTTGCCATTACACTTTCGCTTTCATCGTATGTTTGGTTACCACGAGGGCAACTCACCGGTAACACAGCAAGGAGACAAAAGAGCTATTTCCAATTTACCAGATACCGAAGGCTTAGTCATTCCTTCTGTTGTAGAAACCAATGATTCCTATTTCCAATATGAGCTAAACTTAAACCCAGCTGATCCTGTCCAAATGCAAATAGGTTCGCCAGGGTCATTTATTATTGATAGAGTGGATAATGGTAGCTTGAGCAATAACTGGTATCAGGTTAGGGTGCCACTCAGAGATTATAAACGCAAAATCGGGAACATCGAAAATTTTCAGAATATCTCGTATATACGCCTTTGGTTATCTGGGTATAGATCTCCTTTTACCATGCGTTTTGCAACCTTTGAATTGGTTGGTAGCCAATGGGTTAAGGAAGAGGTTATCAATGAAAATTCTGGTAGTGGTGAGCTTTTTATATCAACAGTAAATATTGAAGAAAATGCCAGTAAAAGTCCTATTCCTTACCGTGAACCAAGAGGCGCTATTCGTGCAATAAATCGTAGTCAACAGCAGCAAACCCTGCAAAACGAACAGTCTATTGCTCTTGAAGTAACAGCTCTAGAAAGCCAAGGTTTACGCATGATTAAACGAGTTTTAGCTTCTCCACAAAACTTCTTGAATTACTCAAACTTGCGTATGTTTGTGCATGGAGAGGGCTATGAAAACCGCGAAGATATAGAGCTGGTTGTTCGTTTAGGGAATGATTTGGTAAACAACTACTACGAATATCGCCAGCCTGTTACGCCCTCAAATCCAGATTATAGTTTTGGGCAATTGGGCGCAAGTGGAAGTGATAATGCCACTATTGAAGCAGATGCTGAACAGGTTTGGCTATACGAACAAAATAGTTTGAATATTGAACTCACGGCTTTTAATCAATTAAAACAGCTCAGAAATGCAAGGGCAGCCCAATTTCCGGAAGAGTTTGACAGCACACAGCCCTTTGAGAATTCTAGCGTATTACAAAACGCTGTGCCAGGTGCCATTCTTAAGATTGTGGGAAACCCCAACCTGTCGAATATTTCAGAAATTGGCTTAGGCGTTCAAAATCCCAATACCCCAGAAAATGGCCGAGGCAAAACTTTTATAGATGCTCAAGTATGGCTGAACGAGCTTAGAGTTTCTGGTTTTGATAACACCAAAGGCTGGGCAGCAAATGCAAAAGCTAGCGTGAAATTTGCCGATTTTGCCAATGTAAACGCCAATATTACCCACGAAACGGAAGGCTTTGGAGGCATAACGTCAAAAATTAACGAACGTTCATTAAATAACGTCACAAACTTGAGTTTAACTACTTCAGTAAACCTTCACAAGTTATTATCAAGTAGAAGTGGGTGGAATTTCCCGGTTACTGTAACCCAAAATATCCGGAGTTCAACCCCTAGATTTGTGCCTAATTTAGGCGGCGATATTCGCTTAGATGATGCAAAAGGAGCCATCAATAATGACGAGTTTTTAACCGAATCACAGAAAAGTGTAGCTTTAGATGAGCTGATAGAATCTTCAGAAAGTAGAACGGAAAACTTCTCAATTAATTTCTCAAATATCAGTAAAAAGTTCTCTAAATCGCCTGTTGCTAAAGTATTGCTAGACAATACGGCAGTGCGTTATTCTTACGCTACAGTTAACAGCCGAGATCCAAATACCTCCTTCAATAAAGGGTGGAATTTTAATACGGGCGTTACTTACGGCTATACCTTTAAAAATGTGAAGCTTTTTGAACCGTTCCGCTTCCTTCAAGACGTTCCAGTTTTAAAAGAACTATCTGGCTTTGGTTTTGGCTACTTGCCAAGTTCCATCAATACCGGTATTGCCATTTCTAGAAGGTATAATGAACGACAGCAGCGGCCAAGATCAGTAGATCAGCTACTGCCTTTACAGCAAACGCATACCTTTAATTATAACACCAACTTTTCGTTGAGTTATCAATTTATGCGCTCTATAAATATCAATTATCAAAGTAATTCTACCTTTGATTTATCAGCTATTAGTGAGCGAAACCAAGGCGGAGATGCCGCAGATTCGTTGTTGTTTAACGCGGTTCCCACTTTTGAAGTTTTTCAAGGCATTGCCACAGACACGTTAAAGCCGCGCCGTGGTACCTTCGGAGAAACCTATTCCTTGAACTTTCGTCCGCAGTTAATTCGCTATAAATCATTGAATTGGTTGAGCTATCAAGCAACCTATAGCGGAGGGTTTAATTGGACCAATGCCCAAAGAGGGGCGACAGAACAGGGCGCTGTTTTGAATAATACCTTTAGAATAGATCAATCGCCATCTGTAGATTTGCAGAAACTCTTCGAAAAAGTGCCATTCTACAAAGGCATGAAATTAGCCGATACTCAATCAGAAAAAGATCGGTCAAAACGCTCAGATGCTTTAAATAAAATGCGTGTCAGGAAAAAAGAAGAGCAAGATAAACGCAATAAAGAGCTTATCAGGCTTGAAGAATATATTGTGAAAGCAGAGACGGATACCACAATTTCATCGGTATACGCCGATAGTATGATTACAGAAGCTAAACTCAAAATTGAGAATTTAGCAAAGCCAATAGAAACAGAAGTAGAAGAAAAAATTCCTAGTGCAGAAGGCCCAATAAAATATTATAGCCGCAGGGTAATTTTAGCCATATTAAGTCCGCAGAGTATTGATCTATCCATGAATTATAATCGTAATTCAGCTCAAGGTGGTTATAATGGCGGCGCACTTCTTTTTAATGCTTTTAACGATACAAGAGATGAAAGCTATGCACCTGCAATGGCTTATAGAACGGGTTTTTCCACAGATATTCCGGTTGATCAGCTTGTGGGCCGAGCAGCAGATGGAACCAACCTCGTTTTAACGCGCGCACAAACAGAGAAAAATGGGTTTACGATTCGGACTAAGATTAAACCCCTTCAAACCTTAACTATTGATTTAGATTGGCGTGCAGATAATGACCGAACAGAGCAGGAAACGATAAATATTTTTTCAGATGAAGATCTAGGAACCCAACGAGTAGCCAATGAAACAGGTTCGTACACATCAGGAGTCTGGGCTTTTGGAAAGGGCTACCGCGATTTATTTGAAAGTCAATTAACTAGAGCTTTCAATGATATTAGCACTGGCTCAATAATTAGTGATTCTACGGGAAATGGAGATGGCAGCATTGTACTTAATCCGCTATCTGTAAAAGAAGATTTTGTTGGCGCGTATTTAGGCAAGGGAAGAAGAACGATTGGATCTCGCGGTTTTGGAGCATTCCCATTACCAGGCTGGGCGGTAAACTGGTCTGGCATTGAAAAACTTTTACCTTTTGGTGGAGAATTATTTACTTCAATTTCCTTATCGCACAAGTACACAGGACGTTACCGTTTAGCGTGGAGTTATTTTGCTGCCGGTGAGACGCCACTTCCAGCTAAGAGTTTGGGTAATTATCAGGTATTAGATAGCCAGAGTTTTTATGAACCAACATCGGTAACTATAGAGCAAAATTTTCAGCCGTTAGCACAGATCAATGTCAACTTTCAGTCGGGAATACGAGCTAATTTAGGCTATAATTTTAGGAAAGAATCAACTATATCTCTGGCCAATAATGGGGTATCTGAGAAGTTTAATCGTGGCGTTAAAGTAGGCGGAACTTATACCATTCGTCGTTTACGCATTCCATTTTTGCCAAATTTGCGCAATTCTTTAGACTTGAATATGCAGATGAGTTATAATGATGATACACAGCAACGATTTTTGTTATTTGATGATCTTAACGGAGCATTAGGGGCGCCACCAGAAGAACTTATCCGTGATGTTTCACTTTATGAAAGTATAGTGCAGAATCCTGCGGGTCAAACTCGTTTTGAAATAAGTGCTATCATTGGTTATCAATTAAGTCAGAGTATAAAAGCTAATTTCAGGTATCGCTTTGAACTAATTACGCCAAAAGCATCTAATATTCCACGCCGTAGCCAAGCTGATATCTTGTTCAATTTGGTGATGAACATTCGTTCGAGATAGAAAGCTTCGGGGAATTCATTTTTAGGTTATACGTGCCGCTGCGCTTAGGTGATAGGTTTTTAGTGGTGAATGGGCGGACAGTAGACAACGGAAAATTAATAACACTAATAACGGTATTCTGCCTAGAACGTCTTTCCGCACAGCCAACTGCGGGATCCGGAATCTATGGATTAATTAAACGGACAACGGAAAATTAATGACACAAATGACAGGTTCACAGAAATTACGTTAGATTTGGTAAGAATGAATAACGAGAATGACGAAGTCAAAGCCATAATTATTTTTTAAAAAAAGGTTTTGACTCAACTATAAATATTTCAAAATGAAAGTCGCGTCCGCTGTCCGCTGTTAATTCAAAACCCTAACTTCACCGCTTTCAAGCTGATAGCTAAACCCACTTTCCTCGCACTTAGCAATACCACTTTCATTAAAAATCAGTCTATGCCCTGCATGACTTACCCAACCTATTTGTTTGGCCGGAACACCAACCATTAATGCATAAGCGGGTACATCCTTAGTTACAACTGTACCCGCGCCAATAAAGGCATATTCGCCTATAGTATTCCCACAAACTATAGTAGCATTAGCGCCAATACTGGCACCTTTTTTAACGATCGTTTTTAAGTACTCATCTTTACGCTCAACAAATGATCTTGGATTTATCACATTGGTAAAAACCATACTAGGCCCACAAAAAACATCGTCTTCTAATAGTACATCGTCGTAGATAGAAACGTTGTTCTGAACGCGTACATTGTTTCCCAAATTAGCTCTAGAGCCTACATATACATTCTGACCTAAAGCACATTTTGCCCCAATTTTCGCATTAGGCATAACATGAACCCAGTGCCAAATCTTGGTTCCTTCTCCTATATTTGAGGGTTCGTCAACAATTGCCGTCGGGTGAACATAAAAAGGTGATTTGGCGTCTGTATTAGTCATAATAAGTCAACAACAGGTTTTAATTTGATCGTTTATAATAGCGGATTTTGTGAATTATCTGATTTATTTCAGGCGAGGTTTTTAGCAAAATGTTTAAGCCTAAATAAAGAATAGTAACACCCAACGAACGAAGTAACACATTTAGCCATCCGGCTAGATTAAGACCAACGAATTGATTTAAGCAAATTATTGCTCCTGAAATGGCAAAAATCAAAATCATAGCTTTACTTATAGGCTGTACACTGTATTTTTGCCAAACAAACACTAATCTCGATAACTGGTACAGAGCAATACTTGAGGCGGTGGCAAGTGCCGCACCTTCAATTCCAAAAGTTGGGATGAACCATAAATTGGAGCAAATAAGAAGTACTACCAAAATAGCGGATGTGATGCTATCAAAATAATAATAAGGCGAGCTGAGTAAGATGCCACCAGAAAGCCCAAGCATAAGGGTAAAGATATGGCCAATAGATAAAAATAAGAAAATGTACTGCACATTTTGATAAACTGGCTTTACATAACTTAGCATATCAGGAAGGTTTACCCATATCCCAATAAAAATCAGCATGCCAAACCAAAGCATATTAGTGCTGCCTTTCTGATAAATTTCATGAACCTTAGGAAGTTCATTCTTAGCTAGATGCTCTGCAAGCAAAGGATAGGTTACTTTCATTAAGATTCGGAAGGGGATAATTACCAAAGTTGCTATATATAAACCAAAATTATAGACACCAATTTGCCCAAGATCTACATATTGAGCCAGCATTAGGTTATCAATGTTGGCAATTAAAATATTGGTTGAAGAAGAGGCGAAATTTAACCAAATAAAGGGGTGAATTTCCTTCCATACTTGTTGGAAAGCCGATAATTCATTTTTATCACTAGCTAATGAAACAACAATATCATAGCGAATACCCTTGCGCACTTCCCACAACAAAAAGATACTTAAAAAGACAAATTGCGCACAAAAAAGCCCCATAAAAGCATCAAAGGAAATGTAACTGAGGGCGTAGAATGCAATGATGATAGCGGTATATATACGAGTGCCAATATCTCGCAGCACACTTGAAAGCACTACTTTATGTTGTACTCTGGCGTAACCTTCTAACAAGCTAAAAGTTAAGCTTCCAACTAATAATAATGGAAGCCAATGCGCATAGAGGGCAAAAAGCGGGCTATCATCTGCATAGTTTGCTATAATTATGCCTTTGAACGCATAAAAACCTAGGCAGATTATGGCGCATAAAATAAAGGGGATGCCAAAGAAGGCTTTTATGAACCAAGATCTGGCCTGTTGTTTTTCAGAAAATCTCGGATAAACCCGAACAATTACGCTGGTTAATCCACCAGAGGCAACTAACGCAGCAGTACTAGCCAACGACACAAATAAACGCGTGAGTCCAAATTCTTCTTCAGCTGTGTAGTACTGGAATAATATCAGGGTATTAACAGCCCCTAACAGTATGCCACTGTAGCTAATAAGAACATTCCAGAAACTATTTTTTATGATTCGGCCCATTCATTTAAATTAGCATTATTTCGGGGAATCAAAGGGTAAATCTATAGTAATTTGCAATATTAGTTCAGTTTAAGAATCCTAAGTAGAACTTTGAGTATATCGCAAAACAGACGCTTCAATTTAACCTACATCTACCTATATTTTTACTTTCCTTAATTGCTTAAAAAAATCACATGTTTCCACATTTCTGGGAAATAATCGGACGTTCTTCCAGTCTTTTTGAGAAGGATATTATGGCCAATGAGCCACAATTAACCAATTTAGTAGCTGAAAATAACTTTTTGGTGCTAGGTGGGGCTGGTTCAATTGGCCAGGCTGTAGTTAAAGAGTTATTTAAAAGAAATCCCAAAAAACTGCATGTTGTAGATATTAGTGAGAATAATTTAGTTGAGCTAGTACGTGATTTACGTAGTTCACTGGGCTATATAAAAGGGGAATTTAAAAGCTTTGCATTAGATATAGGCTCTGATGAATATGAAGCGTACATCAACCAAGAGGAGACTTTTGATTATGTGCTAAATTTATCTGCGCTTAAACATGTCCGCAGTGAAAAAGACCCTTTTACCCTTATGCGTATGATTCAGGTCAATATCTTGAATACAGATAAAACTGTGGCGCAATCTATTGCAAAAGGTGCCAAGAAGTATTTCTGTGTTTCAACAGATAAGGCAGCAAATCCTGTAAATATGATGGGGGCATCTAAGCGAATTATGGAGCTATTTTTAATGAAACGTAGTAACGAAATACCGCTATCAACTGCACGATTTGCTAATGTAGCTTTTTCTGATGGTTCATTGTTGCATGGCTTTATTCAACGCATGCAAAAAATGCAGCCAATTGTTGCACCAAATGATATAAAACGCTATTTCGTAACCCCTGAAGAAGCCGGACAGCTTTGCTTACTTTCGACTTTGTTAGGTGAAAACAGAGATATTTTTTTCCCTAAGCTTACCGAAGACTTGAACCTTATTAGTTTTGCAGATATTGCCGTGGCATTTTTAGCTGATAGAGGATACAAAGCGTATGAGTGTAGCTCAGAAGATGAAGCAAGAGCAAAAGTAACAGAGCTTAGTGCTAAAGGATACTGGCCTTGTCTTTTTACCAAAAGTGATACCACAGGGGAAAAAGCCTTTGAGGAGTTCTATATGGAAAACGAATCTGTGAACTGGGATCGTTTTGAACGCCTTGGTATTGTAAAAAATGATGCAAATTACCATGAGGAACAACTCCTTAATTTTGAACAAAAAATACTAGAACTAAAGGCTGTAAAGGCGTGGAATAAAGACCAAATTTTAGCCTTATTCCAAGAATTATTACCCGAATTTGACCACCTAGAAACAGGAAAATATCTTGATGGTAAGATGTAATGAATAACTATTGGAAAGATTTTATTGAAGCTAGTTTTGAATGGTATGGTAACCCAGAAGCCGTTAATCTTCATGAACCCAGGTTTGGGAAAACAGATAAAGCCTATGTTTTAGATGCCATTGACTCAACCTTCGTTTCATCTGTTGGCCCGTATGTAGATAAAGTTGAATTAGCCTTAGCCCAGCTTTGTGATACCAAAAAAGCCGTTGCTGTTGTAAATGGAACCGCAGCATTGCAAGTGGCTTTGCGATTAGTTGGGGTAAAAGCAGGAGAGGAAGTTCTAACACAAAGTTTGAGCTTTGTAGCTACAGCCAATGCCATTGCCTTCAATTTTGCGAAGCCTATATTTATTGACGTAAACTTGTCAACGATGAGTTTATGCCCAATTGCGTTAAGAGTATTCCTAGAAAGTGAAGCAGAGGCAAGAGTTGAAGGCTGTTTCAATAAAAAAACGGGAAAACGAATTGCGGCTTGCGTACCCATGCATACCTTTGGGTTTATGGCACAAATGGATGAGATAACTCGTATTTGCGAACAATGGAATATCGCTGTAGTTGAAGATGCCGCAGAGGCATTGGGTAGTTCTTACAAAGGCCAAAAAGCAGGCAGTATAGGTGATATAGCAGCTATCTCTTTTAACGGAAATAAGATTATAACAGCTGGCGGCGGCGGGTCTATAACCACCAACAACGAACACTTAGCAAAAAAGGCAAAGCACCTCACTACTACAGCAAAAGTTGCACATACCTTTGACTACGTTCATGACGAGTTAGGTTACAACTTTAGGATGCCTAACCTGAATGCCGCTTTATTATTTGCCCAAATAGCCCGACTTCCCGATTATATTTCCCAGAAAAAAGCTTTGTACGATCATTATTCGACTATATTCAAGGGTAGTGATGCCATTATTAAACCTATTCCCGAAAATACTGATTGGAATTATTGGTTAAGTAGTATTCAGCTAAGTAATAGAGAAGAAAGAGACGCTTTTTTGGCTTTTACCAATGAGAATAAGGTCCGAACCAGACCCATTTGGGAATTACTATATCGTTTACAGATGTACAAAGATTGCCAAAGAGATGATCAAAAAAATGCGCAATATTTAGCAGACCGAATTGTCAACCTTCCAAGTAGCCCAAAACAAGTCTATGACAAATAAAGATTTTACCATATTAGGTTATTCTGGCCATGCTTATGTAGTGATAGAAGCTGCATTAAACCTACATTTGAATGTTGTAGGCTATTGCGAACTAAAAGAAACTGTAAAAAACCCATATAATTTAGTTTATAAAGGTGACGAATCTGATACAGATGCTGATATTTGGCAGTCAGATAGTGCCATTTTATTGGGCGTGGGTAACAATGTAATACGCACAAAATTAGGTATACAAGTTCTCCAAACGGCTTTAGAACTACCTGAAATCATACATCCCGATGCAAATGTATCGACCTATGCAAAAATAGGGGAAGGTAGTTTTGTGGCCAGGGGAGCATCTATAAATCCTTTTGTTAAGATTGGACGTTTTGCCATAGTTAATACAGGCGCAATCATAGACCACGAATGCACCATTCATGAGGGCGTTCATATTGCACCAGGTACCGTTCTAGCTGGTAATGTTAGTGTGGGTAGAAACACTTTTATTGGTGCAAATGCTGTAGTAAAACAAGGCGTTAGCATCGGGGAGCATTGCATAATTGGCGCAGGCTCAGTGGTGCTAAAAGATATTCATGATCATCAGACATATGTTGGGAATCCTGCAATGTTAATTGACAGACGATAGTGATAGTAATCCATTAATAACCAACGAATTATGCCAAATACTATTGATTTTAGAAATAGAGCAATTTCAAGTACGGCAACGCTCTTAGATGCCTTCAAACTAATGGATCATTTAGATAAGAAATTGCTCATTATTTTGGATAACGACGCTTTTCAGGGACTGCTTAGTTCTGGCGATATACAGCGAGCCATTATCAAAGGAATAGAGCTAAAAGAGCCTATTTTGGTAGCGACAAGAGCTTCAATTAGGTATGCAAAACACAGCGATTCTGAGAGCGAAATAAAAAAAATGATGCTTGATTTCAGGATGGAAATGTGTCCGATAATTGATGATGTCGGAAATTTAATAAGGCTACTTTTTTGGGAAGATGTTTTTGGCGAGCATGAAAGCATTCCCAAAAAACCTTTCAATATACCTGTCGTAATAATGGCTGGTGGTTTAGGCACTAGAATGAAACCATTGACTAACGTAATCCCTAAGCCATTAATACCTTTCAACGAAAAAACGATGGTCGAAGAGATTATTAGCCGTTTTGAAGTGCATGGTTGTACAGATTTTATCCTTTCTGTTAATTATAAAGCAGAACTAATTAAATACTATTTAGGGGAAGCAAATTTAGGCGTAAATCTCAACTATATATTGGAAGATAAACCTCTGGGTACAGCTGGCAGTTTATCGTTGTTAACAGAGAATATGACCCAAACTTTTTTTGTGACAAATTGCGATATTTTGATAAACCAAGATTATGCAGAAATTCTAGCTTTCCATAAAAAAAATAACCATCTAATTACGGTTGTGTCTTCTATACGTTCTTATGATATCCCTTATGGAACTATAGAAACAGGGCAGAATGGCCAGCTTTTGAAAATGGTTGAAAAGCCTGAAGTTTCTTTTATGATAAATACAGGAATGTATATAATTGAGCCGGAAGTGTTGAAACATATTCCTAATGATAGCTTTATGCATATTACCACACTAATTGAAAAAGTGAATCAAGAGAATTCAAGAGTTGGGGTTTTTCCTGTTAGTGAGAAGTCATGGGTCGATATTGGCAACTGGGATGAATATTTGGGTAATATTAGATGAAAAAGAAGGTATTGTTGATTGGAGATGCAAGCAGTTACTTTATAAATAGCATATTTAGGAATGTCCAATCTACTGGGAAGTATGAGCTTGGCACCTTCAACATAAATCCAAAAAAAAAAAATAATATAAACCTGCGTAATAAATCAAATAACGCTGACAATACAAATCATCATAAAGAAAAATTATCTGTTCGTTTAGCTAATATGTTGGCCAACATAAAAATACCAGTAATTAAAAAAGCACTTTATCAGCTTTATTTAGCATATAATTTCATAAAATTATATAAAGAAGCTGCTCAATATGATATAATAAATTTTCATCATCTTGACGCTAACGCTAGAGCTTACGCAAACTTCTCTACTAAATATCTAAAAAATAAAAATCACATACTCTCTTTTTGGGGAAGCGATTTCTATAAAAGAGATAAACAAAATGATGAGTCACTCAAAACTCTTCTAGCAAAAGCTCACACTATTACTTTTACAAATGAAAAAAGTAAAGAGCATTTCATAAAAGAACTTAATTGGGAAAGGGATAATACCTTTGTCATTCAATTTGGTTTGGAGCAATTAGATCTAATTCAAAAGAATGAAACAGATAAAGACATATTAAAGCAGCAGCTTAACATCCCTATTGATAAGCAAGTTCTGACAATAGGCTATAACGCTAGTGCGAATCAACAACATGAGGCAATCATTGACCAGCTTGAAGAATTGGTGAAACATAAAAATGCAGCTGAACAAATTCATTTGGTAATTCCATTGACCTATGGTGCGACCGCTGCTTATAAAAAACAGCTTATCATGGCGTATTCAAAGCTTCCTTTCAGTTATTCTATTTACTCAGATTATCTAGAAGATGATACCATAACTCAATTACGTATAGTCTCTGATATTATGGTTCAATTACAGTTAACAGATCAGTTTTCAGGCTCAATGCAAGAGTATTTATTTGCGCAAAATATTGTGATTACAGGAAGCTGGCTTCCATATCAGGTCTTTAAATCAGAAGGCGTTTATTTTGAAGAGATTGATAAAGTCTCATCATTAGCCAACAAATTACAAGAAGTCATAAAAGATTTGCCGCAGCTTAAATTAAAGACAAAAGCCAATCCAAAAATCATCTACAAAATTAGTTCTTGGGAAAGTACCATCGATAAATGGGCAGAACTTTACGAATTGTAGATTATCTGCGCTATCCTCTCAGAAGCATCACCTTCCCCATAAATAGCCATTCTTTCTGCAGTCGGGTAAGGCGCATTTACCGCAGCTACAATCTTTGCTTCATCAGCACCAACCAGCGTATTCCAACCATTCTCTAAGGTTTCTACCCATTCCGTTTCTTCCCGCATGGTAATACAAACTTTATTAGACCAATAAGCCTCTTTTTGAAGTCCACCAGAGTCGGTCAAAACTTTAGCTGAATTGGCTAATAAACGCAGCATATTTAAGTAGGGTTGAGGACCTATAAGTTCAATATTTTTGGGTAAGCTGATCTTTGCAAGCTTGGTTTTTACTCTTGGATGAACCGGCCATACTACCTTTTTATTTAACGAACCAAAAGCTGCAATAATGGCCGATAAATGCTGATCATTATCGGTATTTGAAGGCCTATGAACCGTCGCTAAATAATATTCGTCAGCAACAAAACTGAAAGCGCTCTTATCCTGTCTTCGATTGGCAATTTCTGTAAATTTTAGCACTGCGTCATGCATTACATCACCTACATTATGCACACCCTTAGTAATATTCTCTTTTTTGAGATTAGAAACACCAATTTCAGAAGAACAAAATAACAAATCTGATACATGATCGGTCATTATTCTATTCACTTCCTCGGGCATGGCTTTATTAAAAGAACGTAAACCGGCCTCAACATGAATCAATGGAAGATGAATTTTTGATGCGACCAATGCTGCTGCTAAGGTGCTGTTGGTATCTCCATATACAATCAAACCGTCATATTTTTTCTCTGAAGACATAATATAATCTTCTAGCTTTACCATAATCTCAGCCGTTTGATGCGCATGAGATTTACTACCTACTGCTAAATTCACAGTTGGTTGAGGTATACCCAATTCCTCCCAAAAAACCGTGCTCATTTCTGCATCGTAATGCTGGCCTGTGTTAATTATATCTTCCATAATGCCTTTCTCTTTCAAAGCAAATGAAACAACAGAAGCTTTAACAAATTGTGGACGAGCGCCTATTACTGTAAGAAGGTTTTTCATGATTGGCTTTGATTAAGCAATTGAGCTAATTTTTGGGTTAAATTGTGTCTTGCGTAAGCAGAAATGCCAATATTATCATAAATTTCACCAGCCGCTTTATTATCCATACTTTTTTTGATGAAGTTCACCATTCCATCACGATCGTCATAATCAAAAACCTCACCTGACTGGGTTTCATTAATTACTTTTGCTGCGTCACTATCTAGCGGAGCAATGCATAAAATGGGGCGTTTCGATGCTAAATATTCAAATAATTTACCAGTAAGTATGGCTTTAGCGTTGGGGCTATCGTTTATGATTAGTAGCAAAAGATCCGCTGATTGTTGAATTCTGGCAATTTCATTATGTGGCACGTATTCAATGACTTTGAACCGATTTTCTAAGCCAAGTTCTAGTGCTTCGTTCTTAATTTGAATATCTACTTTGCCAATAAAATTCAGGTGTAATCTAACTTCAGTATCATCAGATTGCTTTTCTAAAGTCTTTATCGCTTCCCAAAACGCTCTTGGGTTTCTCGATGGAGGAAGCGTTCCTATATGCGAAATAATAAATATGTTGGAATCAGAAATACTCGTGTCAGGATTTCTAAGTTGACTATAATCTGCTTCATCAAAGCCATTTGCTATGAAATGCAGATTTTTTGCGCCTAAATTCTCAAATTCTTCTACCATAGAAGGCGTAACCACAATTTGTGCGTCAGAGCTAGCTAAAACGTCTTTTTCTAAGCGTAAATGCTTATCCATAGCACTATTGCCAATTTTAAGATCTTGCATAAAATCTATGGTGCTCCAAGGATCTCTAAAATCAGCTATCCATTTTATATCCGGGAAATGCTTCTTCAACCCAAGTGCAATCAGGTGGCACGAATGCGGTGGTCCGGTGCTCACAATGGCATCAACAGAATTTTCTTCTATATATTTTCTTAGTCTTTTAACAGATGGTTTTATCCAAAACATACGCGCATCTGGAATAATCATATTCCCCCGCACCCAAATCATCAGCTTTTTGAGAAAACCACCATCATTTGGTTTCCCGCCAGTGCTACTTAAACCTGTTCCAATAACTTCTTTCTGACCAGTAATTTTCCTAAAAAAACGATACGGCTCAAAAATAGCTCCTTTTATAACCTCTGCTTCACTCGGAATATCTTTAGCCAAACTTTCATCTAATACCGTGTAATCTGCATTTTCAGGACAGTAAATTATTGGCTGCCAACCATTATGCGGTAAATATTTGGCAAATTTCAACCAGCGTTGAACACCTGAACCGCCTGCTGGTGGCCAATAGTAGGTAATAATTAAGACCCGTTTCATAACTGTATTTTCAGAATACTAAATTTAGGCGGTCTCTTGAACGTCTTCAGTTTTCTTTTTAGGTAGGAAAGCAAAAACCCCAAGCAATAGGATTAAGCCATTTCCTATCCAAGAAAGTCTACTTCCCCAAATAAATGAGGTTGGTGCTAGACGCAAAGAAAGGGTATGCTCACCCGCTGGAACTTGAATTCCACGAAGCACATAATTGGTTTTCACAATATCAACAGCTTCACCATTTAGGGAAGCTTTCCAGCCTGCCGGATAATATATTTCGCTCAAAACAATAAACTGTTCAACACTTGTATTGACTTTCAAATCGATAGCGTGATTATCATATTTTGCTACTTCAATGGTTGCTAAAGAGTCTTTGGTGAATACACTATTTTGTATCGTAGGGTTTTCAACAACCGTCAATTTTGCAGGGTTATAGCTTGGGTCGCTAATCATACTCATGGCTTCTTTAGGCGATGAAACGGCAACTAAACTATCGGCAAACCACGCTTTAGGTAGTACATTTTTATTCTCGATAACTTGCAAGGTCTCTGATTCAAAAGCAGTCTCAAATCCGTCAAGCGGTAAATTTCCTTTTGGTGCAGTCAAAAATTTAACGTTAAGCATATTCAATATTCCTGGATGGAAACCAAACTGTCCGTTAGGGAGCGCTCGTTCAATTAAATCTTGATAGATACTCAATTTAGCGCCATTATAGCCACCAATAATAGGGTAGAAGAAGGCTTGATCGGCTGAATTAAATGCACTTTGGTCTAATCTATAAGTTCTATACGACCAATTTCCACGTGCGCTATTATTCTGCTGAATGTAGGCATCAATAGATCGTTTCTTGGCTTTGAGTGTCTCAACTACATCTCCGTTAGACTTAAAAATATCTTCAGGAATGTATTTTTTGCCAGTCGACAGCATATCGTAACTAGCAGCTAATACAATAATGATCAGCGCATATTCTAGAGGAATGGTCTTTCTATAACCTAAATAAAGCGCACCAACTGCTACCAAAATGAGTATAAAAGCACGAGTTAGATCATCATTAATGAGTTCGCCACGTTTTTCTACATTTTGTTTCACATAATTTCTGGCATATTGCACAACTTGTGGATTACTAGCTTGAGTGCCGTTCTGTTGGGCAATAATGGAAGCTATTTGCTGCGCTTCGCCACTCTTTTGAGGCTCTGTAGATTTAGCGATAACACCTACCAGCAAAAGAAAGGCTATGCCATAAAAAACGGGTTTGAAAGCAGGAATGAGCTTTATTTTATTTTTTTGTAGCTGATTAATTATTTCATTTAAGCCAAGAGCAGCTAGAGAAGAAAAACAAAAACCGCTTACAATAAGCCACATTTCTGGCGTTCTAAACTTATTGAAAAAGGGAAGAATCTTAAAAGCCAACTCATTTAACAAGGCAAAGTGGTAACCCAATGAGAAAAGCAGAGTTAGTACAGCTGTGCTAAAAAACACCCAACGCACCTTAGATTTCACTAAAAACAATGCTGGAATGGCGAAAAGCCAGGTTAATAAACCAAAATAATGTGGACCACTAGTAAAGCTTTTTGGTCCCCAATAAGTACCCTCGAATGACGAACCACCTGAACTACTAGGTAAAATAGTAGTAAATAATTCAAACCAGCCCT
>Ga0306871_1000008_pt1 | contig 93960 bp, 83 predicted proteins | sample AntRauMeHopE1497_FD_190447 | JGI IMG/M metagenome (GOLD analysis project Ga0306871, IMG submission 190447) | Saline lake microbial communities from Rauer Islands, Antarctica - Metagenome Hop E1 #497 (v2) (version 2) | ecosystem: Environmental > Aquatic > Non-marine Saline and Alkaline > Saline ... | reverse complement strand
AAAGACTCGTAAATTCTCATATAAGAGTCATATCTAGATGCATCAATAAGCCCATTTTCAAAGGCATCCATAACCAGGCAACCAGGCTCATGTATATGGCTGCAGTTATCGTATTTACAGGTATTTCTATACTGGTCAAATTCCCTGAAATACATGGCTAATTCATCAGTTTCAATATTGAATAAGCCAAATTCTTTAATTCCAGGGGTGTCTATCACGCAACCGCCGAAGCTCAAATCGAACATAGTGGCAAAAGTAGTAGTGTGCATTCCTTTTTCGGAATAATCAGAAATAATGCCAGTTTTTAGGTCTAAATCATTATCTAGTGCATTGATAAGGGTGCTCTTTCCCACACCAGAATGCCCCGTTAAAACCGTTTTTTTATCGGTCAAGGCTTTTTTTATTGAGCTTAAGCTATTGATATCAGTATTTGAGCCACCATAGGTTTCATAGCCTAAATTTTGATACCTGTTTAAAAGAACCGTTAAATATTTTAAATCACGCTCTTTAGCTAAATCTGTTTTACTGAAAAAAATGATTGGTTTCACTCCGTAGGCCTCACAAGTAACCAAAAACCGGTCTATAAAACCTTCTTTTGGCGAAGGCCTTACAATAGACTGGATGCATAGCCCTTGATCTATGTTGGCCGCAATAATCTGCGCATTATCCGTTTTCTTTATGGATTTGCGCAACAATACATTTTTACGCTCATCATAACCTTCAATAGCATAGGTGCCATCCTCAACCTTTTGTAGCGTTACTATGTCGCCTACTGCTAACGGATTCGTTAATGATTGATCTAGTAAGCGCATTTTACCCCTTGCTCGGGCATCAATAATTTGACCGGTTTCAAGCAATTTAACTTGATACCAACTACCGGTAGATCGGTAGATGATGCCCTTTATAATAGTTAGCATGGGAATTTAGGACTCATGAATAATTATTTAGATTGCTGTTGTTCAGTTTTTCTTGAAGCAAATAAGACAGTTGGATCATTTAGTACTTTTTTTTCTAATACTAAATGTAATAATTCATCTATTCTTTCCAAGTAGGTTACTTTTAAATTTCCAATAGTGCTTGTTTCAATCTCTTCAAAATCTTTAAAGTTGCGTTTAGGAAGTAGCACATGTTCAATACCGGCACGCTTAGCCGCTAATACCTTTTCTTTTATACCGCCCACAGCCAAAACATTTCCTCTAAGGGTAATTTCACCGGTAAGAGCAATTTTACTGTTTACACAACGCTGTGTATAAATTGAGGCAATGGCTGAATAAAGAGATACTCCGGCAGATGGGCCATCTTTTGGAATTGCACCAGCAGGAACGTGAATATGTAAATCCCACTCGGTAAAGGCAGATGCAGGAATTCCCAGCTCGTCAGATTTAGTTCGTAAATAGGTTACAGCTAGTTGTGCCGATTCTTTCATTACATCGCCAAGTTGGCCCGTAATGGTTAGTTTGCCACTTCCTCTGTACAGCGATGCTTCCACAAAAAGAATATCACCACCAACAGGGGTCCAAGCCATGCCTGTGGCTACTCCTGGAACAGTAGTACGCTCAACGGAGTCTTTGTAGAATTTCTGCTTACCTAAATAATCTTCAATTTCAGTTGGAGTAATTCGGGCTTTGTCTAGGTCCTCAGATGCTACTTTAGCTGCTACACCTCTGCAAATAGAAGCAATTTCACGTTCTAAATTACGAACACCACTTTCACGGGTATATTCGTCAATTACTTGTTCAATAGCCTTTGGCGTGATTGTAATTTGAGATTTTGTTAGCCCATTTTCTTTAATTTGCTTAGGAACTAAGTACTTCTTCGCTATCTCAGCCTTCTCTTCTAGGGTGTATCCATTGATATGGATAATTTCCATCCGGTCTCTAAGTGGTTGCGGTATGGTATCAAGGGAGTTAGCCGTAGCTATAAACAGCACTTTTGAAAGATCGTAATCTAGCTCTAAGAAATTATCGTTAAAGCTATTATTCTGTTCTGGATCCAAGACCTCTAGAAGGGCAGAGGTTGGATCTCCTCTAAAATCAGAGCCAACTTTATCAATTTCATCAAGCATCATAACGGGATTAGCTTTGCCCGCTTTCTTCATATTCTGAAGTATACGACCAGGCATAGCTCCAATGTAGGTTCTGCGATGACCTCTAATTTCAGCTTCATCATGAATTCCCCCCAAACTAAAGCGCACAAATTCACGATTAACCGCACGAGCAATAGATTTACCTAGAGAAGTTTTCCCAACACCTGGAGGGCCGTAAAGGCATAATATTGGCGCTTTCATATCGTTCTTAAGCTTTAAAACAGCCAAATATTCGATAATACGTTTCTTTACTTTTTCAAGACCATAGTGATCTGCGTCGAGTATTTTTTTTGCTCGTTTTAGATCTAGTTTGTCTTTACTTGTTTCGGTCCAAGGCAGGTCTAAAATCCACTCTAAATAGCTATAAATGATGCCGTGGTTAGGTGAAGCAGAAGGCGTTCGTTCTAACCTATCGAGTTCTTTAAGGGCAATTTTTTTTGCGTGTTCGGGCAGTTTTTTTGCCTCTAAACGTTCGCGTAGTTTTTGCACCTCGTGGCGTTCGGTATCTTCGCCCAACTCTTCTTGAATTGCTTTCATTTGTTGACGCAAGTAAAAATCTCGTTGCTGGTCGTCTATATCGACTTTAACTTTTGAACGAATTTCTTCACTCAAATTCAGGAGTTGAAGCTCACGCTCAAGCGATTTCATCACTACTTTCATGCGCTCAGAATAATCTCTAATCTCAATGATATTTTGCTTTTCTGTGGTTCCTACGTTCAAATTTGAAGCAATAAAATGCAACAAGAATGATGGGCTATTTATGTTATTTATAGCAATAGAAGCTTCACTTGGAATATTTGGAGATAAATTGACAATGCGCGTTGCCGTCTCTTTAATATTTCTTATGGAAGCCTCTAGATCTAAGCCTTCAAGGTCCATTTGTTGTTTGTAGGCATGAACTTTTGCACGAAAGAAAGGCTCTCTCTCAGTAAATTCTTCAATTTCAAATAGCGATTTGCCCTGAATGATGATGCTTTTTGAGCCATCAGGCATTTTTATTAGCTTCAAAATCTGAGCTAAGGTGCCTACTTTGTATAAATCTTCTGGTTTCGGATTCTCTTCATCTTCATCTTGCTGTGCAACTACCCCAATAATTTTATTATCGGCATAAGCAGCTTTAACAAGTGCCAGACTCTGGTCTCTTCCCACCGTAATAGGAATGACTACTCCGGGAAATAAAACAGTGTTCTTTAATGAAAGAATAGGTAACGATTCAGGGGTCTCTGCATCAATTATTTCTTTTTCTTCTTCTTCTGACAGTAGGGGGATAGCTTGTTCAAATTCGTCGAAGTTTTCACTATCGCTAAAAATGCTAAAAGCTTGGTCTTTTTGATTCATTCAGTTAGAAAGTATTTTTTTGATTTTACTTACGTAAGGACAAAGTAAGCGCCAATTTCGTGTCTTCTTTCAAATAGTCAGCAATCCCGACAATATAGCTTGCAATGCACTCGATATGGCAGTTAGTATTAGCCCATTATTTGCAGTTTGGCAAATTTAAGGAGCAGCTTCTTCTGGCCATACTTTGGAAAGAAAACGGTTACTTTAATGTCGCCACCAACACCACCGCGTTGAATAATTTTGCCTGGCCCAAATTTTGGATGCAGAACTTGAATACCCACTATATATGCTTCAGCACCTGCTGATAATGTTGCATCTGGAGTAAACTTAAGCCCATTAGTATCTTTTGAGGATGTTTTTAGGGGTTTTTTCCAGTCTTGATTATACTCAAAGTCTTGAGAGGTTGAGGTGTCAATCTGATAATCAGAAGAACCACTATTGCTTGTAGATGTAGATGAATTTGAGAATTTTCGTTGCTTTTGCTTAATGCTTGCGCCGGCTTCAGTAACCACTACACCACTGTCAATTTCGTCTAAGAACCTAGAACGCATACAAGCTTGCGCTTCACCATATTTTATTCGGTTCTCAGCATAACTCAAATACAACACCTCTTTAGCTCTTGTTATGGCTACATAAAGTAATCGTCGTTCTTCCTCAATATTCTCTTCTTCCCCATTTCTAGCACCCATCGGGAAAAGATTATCCTCTAGACCTACAATAAATACGCACGGAAACTCAAGACCTTTTGAGGCATGTACGGTCATCAGAGTTACCATTGGACGGTTTTCATCATACTTATCGGCATCTGTTACCAAGCTGATTTCTTGCAGGAAGTTGGCTAATTTTGGCTTTTTTGTAGCTCTTTCGTAGTAGGCAATGGCATTCTGTAGTTCAACTACGTTATCTCGTTTATTGAGTGATTGCTGGCTTCCGTCTTGCACTAAATGCGTTAAATAGCCCGTTTTTTCTAGTAAATGGCGTACTACTTCTGATATAGCCATCCCATTTATTAGCTCATTTTGCAGGTTTTTAATAAGCTCAACAAACTCGCCAATATGTTTCTCGGCTGGTTTGTATAAACCTGCTTCTGTTAAACGAGTTGAAATAATTTCCCAGACCTTATTGCCTTCGGTTCGGGCCATTTTAGTTAAATCATTCAACGATTTATTCCCAATTCCTCTAGCGGGCACGTTTATTATTCGTAATAAACTATTTTCATCCTGTGGATTTGCTAATACCTTCAAGTATGCCAATACGTCTTTAATTTCAGCTCGCTGATAAAAACTTATGCCACCAACCAGCTGGTAAGCAATACCATGGCGCCTCAGGGCATCTTCAAAAACCCTACTCTGATAATTGGTTCTGTACAGAATGGCAAAATCATTGTCTTTGTAGCCTTTGCGATATTTCTGATTTTGAATGTGCATAGCAATTCTATTTGCCTCATCTCTTTCGTCATTATTCTGCAGCAGCGTTACGTAATCGCCACCAGAATTTAGAGTCCATAAGGTTTTCTCTAATTGCTGGGTGTTATGCTTAATAATACTGTCTGCACACTGCAATATATGAGAGGTACATCTGTAGTTTTGCTCTAGAGGAATTTGAACGGCATGCTCATAATCTTTCTTGAAATTCAGGATATTTGATATATCGGCACCCCTAAAAGCGTAAATACTCTGCGCATCGTCGCCTACAACACATAAATTTTTGTGTTTTTGCGCAAGTTGCTTGGTAACTACATACTGAGCTCGGTTGGTATCTTGATATTCATCAATCAAGATGTACTCAAAACGGTCTTGATACTTCTCTAGAATGTTTGGATATTTAGCAAACAAAGCAATCGGAATGATAAGCAGATCATCAAAGTCCATTGCGTTATTGAGGCGCAAACGCTCTATGTAGGTTTGATAAACCTTTCCGGTAATCTTGTCTAAATGATTGTGCTGATTTAACTCTGTATAGGCATCTGGACCAACTAATTGATTTTTTGCATCAGATATTTTATGACGTATGGTTTTGGGTTTAATATCTTTCGGATCATAACCCATTTCTTTGATAATGCTTCTTATCACAGACTCAGAGTCGTCTGTGTCATAAATACTAAAGTTAGAATCGTAGCCAATTGCTTTGGCTTCAATGCGTAAAATCTTAGAAAAAACCGAGTGAAATGTACCCATCCACAACTTGGAAGAGCCTTCACCAATTAATTTTTGAATGCGCTCTTTCATTTCTTTAGCAGCCTTATTCGTAAAGGTTAATGCTAAAATTTTTGTGGGCGGAATGGCACATTCTTGAAGCATATACGCAATTCTATACGTCAAAACACGGGTTTTACCACTTCCCGCACCTGCAACTACCAAAACGGGGCCTTCTACTTTTGCGGCTGCTTCGCGCTGTTTTTCGTTTAATGATGTTAGTATGCTATTTGTTTGACTACGATTGCTGAATAAAGTGCTCATTTAATAAATATATTGGGAAAAGAAAGCTAATGTGGGCAAAGAATTTAATTAGCCTTCAAAATACAATAAACTGAATAAGAGGTTTTAAACATTTCCATTTTATTGACATTTCATTTAAAAAAGATGTGGACAAGTCTTCTATTTGGTTAAATATTGAAAAATAATGAACTACTCATGCGTTAATGCGACAAATAAGTAGTTAATTGTGTATTAGAACTATTTATTTGAATAATCGCTACTCGACTAACTACTCAACCGATCAATACCCAGTACTTCAGCTTTTCCTAATAAAGCTGCTTAAATTTTGGCTAAACTACTATGAAAGCTTCAGCAAATAGCATTGAACAGCATATTTCATCTTTAAAAACGAATGTAGCAGTTACCACTAATTCTTTAGCTGTTTATACAGGTCCATGGACTAAAACTGAGGCCGCTCACTTGGTTAGAAGAACCCATTTTGGCCTCAGCATAAACGATTTGAATGCAACGCTAAGTGCTGGAAATAGCGAGAATGCAGTTAATCAAATTCTTGAGAAAGCCTTAAATACCCCTCTACCAGATTACCCCGGTTGGTTTCTACAAGGCCCATCTAGCGATATTCTTGATATGTATGATATACAGTTTGGTTGGATGGATTCTATGGTAAGTGGCGGGCTATTAGATCGAATGAAGCTTTTTTGGAGCAATCATTTCGCCGTTTCTTACAATAATAATAATGCTCTCCAAGTTAAGGCTAAAAACTCTTATGCCAATCACATGTTGAACTATTCTAGAACCATAGAACGGTATGCAATGGGCAACGTAAAACTGTTGGTTCGTTCTATCTCGAAAGATCCTGCCATGTTGTATTACTTGAATAACTATGTCAATAGTGCTGAAAATCCAAATGAAGACTTTGCTAGAGAGTTATTAGAGCTATTTACTTTAGGACCAGAAGATTTAGACGGAAGTAGTAACTACACTGAATCAGATGTGTCTGAAGTAGCTAGAGCCGTTACGGGTTGGCGTGTTGTTGAGGCTAGGTTACGTGCTGTTTTCAATGAAGCGTCTCACGATGGTAGCAATAAAACCATATTTGGTAAAACTGCTGCATTCAATTTAGATACGCTTATAGACCTTATTTATGCGGAAAGAACCCTTCAATCAGCTCGTTTTATCTGTAAAAAGATCTACAGTTATTTTGTGAGTGCTGAGGGAAATGATGAAGTAGTCGACCAATTAGCACAACATTTAGTGGATAATGATTTCGCAATTCACCAGGTACTCTCTAGGCTATTCAAAAGTCAACATTTTTATGATGTAGCTTTAGTAGGGTGTAGAATTAAAAGTCCTGTAGAGCTTTTCATGACACATTTCAGGGAACTAGAAATACCTCCTGATACAAAAAGAAAAGAATATATTAGAATTAGAATGCGGCAAAACTCAAATGAAGAGCTATTAAGGCCTACAACTGTTTTTGGTTGGGAAGGTTACAATCCTGCTAAGTCTGATAATATCCCAGGTCATTTTGCTTGGTTAAATACCAATTATATGCCTACTCGTTGGCAAGCATTATCAGATCTGATTTTAGTTACCAGAGAAGACGTTTCTGCATTCAATACCATAAGGTTAATTGAAAAAATATCTGATCCTACAAACCCAATTGCTATAGCCTCAGATGTAGCAAAGCATCTTTTTGCTGTTAATCTTGAGAATGTAGACATAGCGCCTGTTGAAGATGCTTTTGCAGGGGATCCTGCCATTTCACCAAACCTAGATGGTAGAAGCCAGAAAGAAATTGATTTGGCCAAAATATTACTCGGGCCTGTTCCATGGTATGAATGGAGTGTACAAACAGATGCCAGTGGTCAATTGGTATACAGCAGAATATTTGACTACCTCATTCGCAATTACATTAGTTATCTGGTGCAACTTCCAGCTTACCAACTTATTTGAAATAGGAAAAATTATGTGCAAAGATCATACAAATAAAAATAGCCACAAAGCAGGTAAAACGTCTCGCACCATAGATCTAGCTAATGAAAAAGGGCATGAAAAAGACCATGAAAAATGGACTAGAAGAAGCTTCTTATCAACCTTGGGGTTAGGTGTTTTAGGAAGTACCTTAGATTTCGGGAATTTGTCGTTACAAGCCATGTCTACAAGCCCATTTCTAGAAAGTATTGCAAACTCAGCTACAGATAGAGTCATTATACTAGTACAATTAAGTGGTGGAAATGACGGGTTGAATACCATTATACCCTTTAGAAACGATGTTTATTACCAAAAGCGACCAACTATTGGGATACGTCAAAACGAAAGTATTCAGCTAAGTAGTGAAATTGGTATGCACCCAAGAATGGCAGCGCTCAATAGCTTATGGGATGATAATAAAATGAGCATCGTTCATAACGTAGGCTATGACAGTCAAAATAGATCTCATTCTAGATCTACTGATATTTGGACTTCTGCAAGTGACGCAAATACCAACTTATCTACAGGGTGGATTGGTAGAATGCTTGCTACGCAATTTCCTAATTATAATTTAGAAGCGCCGGCATACCCGCTTGGTGTTAGAATAGGGGGCTCTTCAAGCATTTTTGAGAGTGAGTTTGGAAACCTTGGTGTTACCTTTGGTGGGGCATCTCAGTTTGCACGATTTTTAGAACAGGGGGGCTTCTACGACGTAAACAACATTCCGAATAATCATTTTGGAAGAGCACTAACAAAGAGTAGGCAAGTGGCTAATGACTCATTTCAGTATTTAGAAGCCATAGAATCAGCGGCATCAGATACAGAGAACTTAGTTACGTATCCTGATTCGTCTTTTGCTGAGTCACTTTCTGTTGTCGCTAGAATGATAAGAGGAGGGCTAAAAACTCGGGTCTTTTTAGTTAATAAAGGCGGTTTTGATACGCATAATAGCCAGGGTGGCGTGGATGGGCCTCATGCTAGAAATTTAGAAGACATTGCTGAAAGTATAGCGGCTTTTTATGAAGATCTAGAGTCTGACAATCTAGCAAATAGAGCTTTAACCATGACCTTTTCAGAGTTTGGCAGAACACTTGATGAAAATGGAAATAAGGGAACAGACCATGGCTCATCTGCTCCAGTTATGCTATTTGGACCAGTAAAGGGTGGGTTTTTGGGGGAACACGCTTCACTAACAGACTTAGATGATTCTGATGACCCTGTTTTTGGAACCGATTATAGAAGTATTTACGACAGCATACTAAAAGATTGGTTTGAAATAAGTGATAGTGATATTGAAACCATAATTGGCTCAGAATTTGAGTCCCTAGATATCATAGACCAAACAATAACTAACAGCGGCAATGACCCACAGTTACCAAGTAAAACCTATCTAAACCAGAATTATCCGAATCCTTTCAATCCTCAAACAACTATATCGTTTGGCCTAACAAAAGCGGGTTCGGTACAACTTGAAATCTTTGATATTCAAGGAAGGCGCATAGAACAACTGGTAAATAAAACCTTGAATGCGGGTGAACATAACGCTTATTTTAATGCGAATGCATTGCCTTCAGGAACCTATATTTACCGTTTAAAAGTAAATGACGTGATTTTAACACGTAAAATGTCGCTAATTAAATAGTGATACCGTACCAACATGACAATTAATAGACTATTTTTTCAACTATCTCTGATTTGTCTGGCAGTACTGCTAGTATCATGTGAGCTATTTGAAACGAACGAAAACGAATCAGAAAAAACTCAGCAATCGCTAATTCCAGTATTACTTAATGGTAAATGGGGATTTATTGATCAAAGCGGAGCCATGAAAATTGTGCCTCGATTTGATGAAGCCATTGCACCTACAGCAAATAGTCTAATGGCAGCCGTAAGAATAGGCTCTCTTTGGGGATTCATTGATACTAAAACGGAAGAGATGGTTATTTCTCCGACCTATCCTCAAGTAAGCAATTTTACAGAAGATGGTTTAGCAGCCTTTAGAAATGATTCAGGTAAATGGGGATTTATCAATCAGCAAGGTACCGTAACAGTTGAACCTACTTACGATTTCGTGAAGAACTTTAATGATGGCTTAGCTGCTGTTCGCGTTCAAAGCCTATGGGGATACATTGATTTTAGTGGAAAACTAGCAATTCCAGTAAATCTAAATACCGCAAATAATTTTTCTGATGGCTTAGCATCTATTGAAGACGATAATGGTTGGGCTTTTATTAATAAAAATGGGACTGTTACACTAAGACCTAGTTTTACTGTACAATTTTTAGGCGACTTTAATGCCGGTCTTGCTCCTGTACAAACCAATGAAGGTTGGGGATATTTGAATACAGAAGGTGCTTTAGAAATCCCAATTCAATATGAGGAAGCTGCTACTTTCTCTGAAAAACGAGCACGAATTACCTTAGATAATTTTGTGGGTTTTATAAATACAAAAGGGGAAGTACTGGTTCAGCCACAATTTGATGATGCCTACGATTTTAACGATGGGTTTGCTGCCGTTGAAATTGGAAACTCATGGTATTTCATAAATCAAAAGCAGGGGCAATTGCTTTTAACTCAATCTTTTATAGAAGTAAAGTCATTTAATAAGGGCTTAGCAATGGTCACTATAGGAAGTGAAAACGATAGAAGAATAGGTTACATAAATCAAGAAGGAGCGTATGTATGGTTTCCAGCAAAGTAAATAGCGCTGCAATGGGCAGATTTCAGCTATTATGGATTCTATTATTGATATTTGGCTTTATTGGTTCCTGTGACGAATTAGGAATTGGTAATGAAAAAGATTCAAATAACAATGCGCTTTTTCCTGTCAAAGTTAATAACCAATACGGCTTTATTGATCAGACAGGGCGAATGGTTATTGAGCCAAAATTTCAATTTGCCTATGCCTTTTCTGAAGGGCTGGCAGCTGTACGCTTTTCAAACAGATGGCATTTTATAGACGATGAAGGTGACATTGAAATTGATGGAATGGGCAGCTTCCAAGAGCTCAGATCTTTCAAAAACGGGCTTGCTCCTATTAGAATTCAAGGTAGATGGGGATTCATAAATACTAGGGGGGAAGTAGTCATAAATCCAAGATTTAGATCTGTTACTTCTTTCAGTGAAGACCGCTCTTTTGTTAGAAGTTTAGATTTTAGAAACTGGTTCTATATTAATAAAGAAGGCGTTGAGTTGAAAGCAGATTTAGCCGCAAATGGAATGGATGAACACGAGAATACTGATTTTAAAAATGGTAGAGCTTTAGTGAAAGACCAGAATATGTATGGCTACTTAAATGATAAAATCGAAACGGTTATTCCGATTAATTATGCAGATGCTAAGGTTTTTTCTGACAATTTAGCAGCTGTGAAAATCAGCGATAGATGGGCCTATATTTCAACAGATGGTAGTATTGCATTAAATCCACAGTATATAGCGGCGGACGTATTTAGTCAGGGAATGGCTGCTGTAAGACAGGCTTCAAATTCCTTTGGGTATATAAATACAGATGGAAAAATGGTTATATCTGAACAATTTGATGAAGCTATGACTTTTTCTGAAGATAGGGCAGTAGTTCGACTAAATGATAGATATGGCGTTATAGATAAAACGGGAAATTGGATAGTTGAGCCAACCTATGAGCAGATAGATAGCTATGAAAATGGATTAGCAAAAATATATCGAACTATTGTTTTGGAAAATCAAAACACTGATATTTGGTTTGGTTATATCAACAGAGAAGGCAAAATTGTGTGGGTTCCCTCAAACTAGTAAATATAATGGTAGATTAATTATGAGTACAAAAATCGAAACTAAAGAAGATTTTATAAAAGCTCTAGATAATTTTAGAGATAGATATAACAAAAAATTTTATAGTTTTGAGTTGGCTCAACTCAAACTTTATAATTTGATACAAAATAACGATAGTTTTATAGATGAAAATATTCGCAAAAGAGTCACAAATTTCATCGAAGTTATTAGAAGAAAAGGTCAAATAATAGAATTTTAAGAATTATTAATTTCTTCTTTAAACCTCTTTAAAGTAATTATGAAAGTACTTCCTTTGCCTGGCTCACTTATTACATCAATATGTCCGCCCATAGACTCTAATTGTCGTTTAGATATAAATAAACCAAAGCCTTGCCCAACTTTAAGTTGATGAAATTGATATCCCATTCCAAATATTTTGCTTCCGATTTCCTCTAAATCAAGCCCACATCCATAATCTGTAATTTTAATAATTATCAATTCATCGTTGCCGTCTAAAGCTGATATCGATATTTTTTTATTTGTATGAGTTAAACCATAAATCAACGCATTATTAAAAATATTGAATAAAATGCTATCTAGATAAGCTGGATATGCGCCAACATTTATATTATTATCAATAGATAATTCAATAGCAGCACCCTTCTCAATAATTAGTGTTTTGTTCAGGTTTATTACTCTCTCGAATGTTTGATATAAATTACAAGAACTTTTAGATAATGATTTATGACTAAATTCAATATTTAGCAATTCATTAATATGCTTTAATATGGTATCTAACTCTTTCGTAGATTTATCTATATGTTTAACCAGTTCGCTAGAGCTACCTTCTAGTTGTAGTAAGTTAACCAAGCCTAATATATTAGCAACTGAAGAACGGACATTGTGTGAAGTTATGAAAGCGTATTCAGATAATCTGTTGTATTGCTTTGTTGTAGTGCTTAACAGATTCTGCATTCTGCGTTGGTCATGTATTTTATTTTTCACCAACATAATCATTTTGCTAAAAAGCCATAATAAATCTACCTCCTGCTCAGAAAATGATCTACGCGTATTTACCTGATCGAAACCAATAAAGCCAACACAATCATTTAACCAAAGTAAGGGGATAGTTATGCAACTCTTTATACCTTGACTTTGAAGTAAAGTTTTTGTTGGCTCTGAAATTTTAGAAACATCATTAATTAAAATCTCTTCACCCTTTCTATGTTTAGAAGGCCAATCTATGACAAAATCTAAAGTAACTTGCTGTAAGTTATCTATTTCGGGAGATATTCTTTTAGCACACCATTCGTGAGTATTGGTCGCTGTATTTTCTGAAAAATTATATTCAAATATGTAAGCTCTATCAGCCCCAACAAATCGTCCTATTTTTGCTAATGAGTTGTTTAGTGTTTGATTAAAATTTCCTGGAGCTAAATTTATGTAGGTCGAGGAGATTTCCATTAGTAGTTCTTGTAATTGAACTTTCTGCTGCGTTAGCTTTTCATTTTGAAGGCGTTCACTAAGATCTCTCGAAACGGCAATGATAACTTCTTGATAATTAAATACTGTAAGCCTTACAGTTACCTCAACAGTAATTTCCGTTTTGGTTCTACGATTAATATTTTTTGACCGAATGACTAATTTTTCAGTATTTCGCAGCTCTTCAATATGTTCTAGCCATTTAGCTCCCTCAAAAAAGAGAGGTTCAAATGTTTGAACATAAACGTGTTGCATATCTTCTATAGCAATTCCAAGTCGGTCTCTAGATACTTGGTTCATATACAGAATCTTGCCAGATAAATCGCTTATTTGTACTCCATCACTGAGATGATCTAAAATAACAGGAAAGGTCATATTTCTCCAATCTATATATCTCGTTCGTGATAAGTTACAATATAGTTAAGAAACCATTAAAGGTTATTTAAAAGCAAGTAAAAACAATTATTTAATAAGTTCTTGTCATTTTTTCATCTACAGCTATAGTAAAGTGCGCTTTATCTTTATTCTCAGCAATCAATTTTTTTGGATTTGGCTCCATTACGGTTGTAATAGTTACAACTTTCAACTCTGGTCTATACTCATTTAGATACCAAGCAATTCCCTCAAAATTATCAGAGTGATAACTACCATTAAAATGTATAAACAACTTATTGTCTACCATATTCTTACCAATGAAATAAGCCATGGTCGCATCTTTAATTGCTTGGGCCTTCGGGAAGTTTTCATTGCTGTGGTTTGAGGCTCCCATACCACCCATTTCTAACATTTTAACATAGCCAGGCAGCGTTGGATCATACGGCACTGGTTGTGTAGCGACCCAAGCTTTCTCTTCTTCTGATAAACCCGTTAAAACTTCAAAACCACCTCTATAGACCATGCTTGCAAACCTTCTAGGAACATTTGTAGCTATGAATGGCAGTTCTCGCTCTTTTGCAAATTCAACCAAAGGGTGGTAATCTGTGTCGTAATTAGGCCATAATCTGACTTCTTTTGCATAAGTTTCATAGTCAATTTTATCAGACATAAAATCTGAAAGACCTTTTTGATTATCAGCTTCAAACATTTCAGCACCGAGAATTAACCGATTATCTTTTCTATTGGCTAAATCTTCAATTAATTTCCTCTGCAAATAATGTGCAATTGGATCATTATGTAGCTCGCCAAACAAAATAACATCTGCTTTAGCTAAAGACTTAACCATCTTTTTGTAGGAAATTCTTCTCCCTTTTTCATTAAACAATTTAAATGCATCTGCCTGTTGAGCATATAGTTGTGAGCTGCAAAAAGCCAAAAATATTAATAAAATTATAGGTGTGGTTAGGTAATTTTTCAAGGCCTTGTTATTTATTGTTATAAGATGTTTTTTTGAAGCTATAGAGCATCTTTTTTGCTCTTGTTATGGCTGTGTACAACCAGCGACTATGGTCGCTATTCATTCTAGGAGGCACAATGGGGTGTATTATAACCTCTTCCCATTCACCACCTTGTGCCTTGTGGCAGGTTATAGCATAGCCATATTTAACGTGCAAAGCATTAAGGTAAGAGTCAAAGCGCTTATCCTTGCGTTTACGAAAATGCTTGTTTTTCCTAATTCTTTCTCCGTACAGTGCCTTAGATTTTTCATAATCAACTCTAGCCATCGGATTCATCAATGTATCTAATAATATCTTTGATTTATGCCTGTAGGCCCTACCCTGAGCATTCTCAAACTCTATTTCAGCAGTGGCAAAATTTAAACCAGCAAGCTCTTCAAATTTTGAGATCGATTTTATAACACCGAACTCCCCATTTGCCAAAAATAGCTCATCTTCACTCATATAGGTTCTATTAACAATAATAAGATCTCCGGCATGCAAGAGGTCTGCATCGTCGCCAAATAATTGTTTTCTGACTTGGAGATTAAAGCGATACACATCTTCGTTTCTCCAACCAATTAATGCTACAGCATCTATATTGTTTATGTCAAATAGCGATAAATACTTTTGAACTGCCTCATCTTCATTTTCTAAAAGCTCGTACTTAAGTCGTGATGGTGCAGTTCCAGACTCCATTGCCGACCTTAGAATATTTGCACTAGCTAGCACTACTGAGTTCTCTTCTTGGCGTTTAACCTCAGAGAGTTCATATAAATGTGTTTTTAAATCAAATAACTCAAGTAATGCATCAGAAGACAAGGCTGTTGAGTGTTCACTTCCTACAGGGGGCAACTGAAATTTGTCGCCAACAAAGACCAGCTTATTTTCAGGATGTAATTTTTTAAAATGTTCAACTAGATCTTCCAGTAATGGTTTTTCACTAACCATAAAATTATTTTGGTCAAGCTCATTACTAATCATAGACGCCTCATCAATAATAATCACTTTTGGGTCTTCATCATCAGATTGAGAGCGTCGCACGAAACGAATTTTGCTGGTATTACCTGTGCTATCTTCTTCCTCCTCAACGGTATACAGCAAATTGTGTATTGTAGAGGTTGCTTCACCCGTTCGCTTCTCTAGAATACGAGCAGCTCTGCCAGTTGGTGCAGCTAAATGAAATTCAATTTTTTGTTTTTTCAGAAAACGAATAAAGGCTTTCATCAAAGTAGTTTTACCTGTTCCAGCAGCTCCCACTAATATGTAAGCTAAATCTGTATCGTCGGTACCAATAAACTGTTGGAAGCCTTCAAATGCTTGTATTTGTTCTACTGTTGGCTCAAAATCAAAATAGGTTGTTATTTGCATCATAGAATATCTTCAAAGTGTTATAAGACTGCAATATATATTATGGTACAATTAATCTTAAAAATCAATTAGGTATGTAAATTATATGTGTAGTATATTTGTTGATGCCTAAAAAGAACCAGATTTCACTTTTTCCGATTGAAAATCCGTTAAGAGATGCTAAATGGGAGACTACTTTTAAAAACATACCTAGTAAACCAGGGGTTTATAGTTTTTTGGGTCATAAAGGAGAGGTCATTTATGTTGGAAAGGCAAAAAATCTACGTCAGCGGCTAATGTCCTATCGATTTATCAACTCAACGAATGTTTCCAATAAAACTCTTCACCTAGTTTCATCTGCAAGTACCATTAAATGGAGAGTTTTATGCAATGAGTTTCAGGCCTTACTTGAAGAAGATCGCCTTATTAAGCATTTCAAACCATCTTTGAATGTGGTAAACAACCAATTTGAGAAATACTATTTCATCCACTTGTTTAGTACAGAAAAGCCTCTCAAATGGGAAGTTAGACTTAGTATGCGGCATGACTTAGCCAACAGTACATATTGTTTCGGGGCTTTTAAAGGACATAAATCATTTAGAATGGCCTTAGGTTCAATATTGCGGCTACTATTTATTCTGAGTTTGCCTAAGAGTAGGCCAAAAGCAATTCCGGTTATGCTATTAAGAAAGCTAACCCCAACATCTTTTGTATTATTACTAAGGCCATACACACTTAATAGGTTAATAGCTTATCTACAGGGCAAACATTTTTGTTTATTGAGGGAATTTGAACATAAAATAGGTTCTATGCTCAATCATCTATCAAAAGCTGATTCGTTACTTTTGGAAGATGATTTTGCTAGGCTGCATTCTTTTTATTTTAGAAACTGTAAACCTTTGTATCATAATAGTAGAGCGAAAGCGTTTACCCATAAAAATCAGTTAGATACTGCAATTATTAAATGGTCTAAACCAACTAAAGATTGATATTTTAGCACAAACCTGACTAATTCACCATGAATAGAATTATTACACCATTTTCTCAAGAGCTAGAAAGCCCATTACTAGCCATCTTTCGGTCTCAGTACACCGGCGAAATTACTCCGAATGAGTCCTTAATGAAGGAAAAGATTTATAAGGACCCTGATTACAGCCCAGATTTAACAATTTGTGTACTTGAAGGACAAAAATTGCGCGCTTTTGCAATGGGTGTGCTCAGAGAGGTCAGAGGCGAAAAAATTGGATACGTAAAGCTTTTACTGGTAGATAGAAAAATTTCCCATCAAGGTTCAGCAGAACTTCTCATAGATGAACTAGAAAAACGACTAATTAAACTGGGTGCTGAGCGACTCCGAATTTTTGATGCTCCACTTAATTATTTCTTACCTGGTATTAACGCGCTAGATACGGCATTTATTTGCTTAGCAGAGAAAAAAGGCTACAAAAAACATGGCGATACGGTTAATATGACCGTTGATTTATCGGATAAGAGCCTTTTTACTACAGCCGAGGCAGAGAAAGTGTTATCTATGCAAGGCATAACCATCAAGCGTTTAGAGTCTATGAGGGAATTAGAAAGCCTAATGCAGTTCGTAGATAGAGACTTTAGCCTCTGGCGCCACGAGGTAACTATATCTGCAGTGCCATCACCAAAGGCTGTACATATTGCTTTAAAACACGGCCAGGTAATAGCTTTTTCTGCTTATGAAGGCAATAATAAAGGAACTGGTTGGTTTGGGCCAATGGGTACTTCTGACGAGTGTAGAGGTTTAGGAATTGGTGGCATACTTTTAAAAAGATGCCTATCCGATTTAGCAGATAAAGGTTTTGAAAAGGGCATAATACCCTGGGTTGGACCCATAGGTTTTTATGCTAAACAAGTTGGTGCAAAAATTTCGTCAATATATTGGAGATATGAAAAGGTGATAAAAGATGCGTAAAATTCTATACTTCTTACTATTTAGTAGCTTAACGCTCAGTGGTTGTTTGAAATTTGGCCTTAAAAAAGACAGCCAAAAAGAACTCAATGAGCTTACAGACAATTGGGTTGAAACAGCGCTAAAGCCCCAATTATTTCCTGAGCAATTACGCGTTCTAGTAAAAGCAGATACGGTTTATTTTGAGAATACTGAAAAGCTAAGCATCCATTTGAGCAGACTTTCCCAACGCTTGTATTTCAGAGAGCAACAGATTAATGAAATTGACTCAACTGCCTTGCTATTCTTTTCAAGACATTTTAAGAATGTCAAAGAAGTAGATATCAGGATACGTGGGAATCAGCTTAGTTATTTAGTGCCAAATGCCTACAGAGATGATATAGCTATTGATAGCACACGACTCCAAAAAATGCTTTGGCCAGAAGATCGCAGAGTGGTTAAAAGGGAAGGACCACTTGAAGATAAGATTACTAACGGTCTTAAAGGCCGAAACCTAGCCATGTGGCATAGTCATGGTTGGTATTATGATCAAGATGATGACCGATGGAAATTTCAACGAGCACGATTATTTCAAACTGTTGAAGATCTTTTCCCAACGCGTTTTGTATTGAATTATCTTGTACCCATGCTAGAAAATGCGGGTGCACAAGTTTGGCTACCAAGAGAAAGGGGACTGCATGTCACAGAATTAATTCTAGATGATCAAGAGTTTTATTCCTATTCCGGAAGTATTGCACCGATATTTATTGATGAGGGTTTTTCCCTTGGTGATACATTGATTTATGGGAATATTAACCCCTTTAAAACGGGCAGTTCACTTAAAATTGACCCCGCAATTCACGGAAATGTAGAGGTGCATTTTAATGCAATAATGCCCGAAAAAGGGACTCACCCGCTATACATAGCGTACCCAAAATTAGCCGATCCAAGTACGGCAGTTAATGTTGTTGTTACTATTGATGGCTACGAAAGGTCGTACATATTAGATCAGTCTAAGGCTTTTAGAACGTGGGTACATATAGATAATTTCTACTTGTCAGAAAATCAGGCGCTTTCTATAAAACTAACAACAGACTCAACAGAAACAAGAGTTTGGGGTTGGGATGCCCTAAGGCTTGGTGGCGGAACTGGCAAAGTAGTTAGAGGTGGAAGAACAAGCGGTAGGCCAATGTATGTAGAAGGCTCTAGGTATTGGCTGCAATATGCTGGATTCCCAGATAGCCTTGTATACGATTTCAGGGTAGAAGACCGAGATTATACAGACGATTATGTAAGCCGTGGAGAATGGGTCAATTTCTTGATGGGTGGACCAACAGGCTCCAATGAGAACAGAAGTGTTCCCGGTTTAAATGTGCCTATAGATCTTAGTCTTGCATTTCATACAGATGCTGGAACAGATACTGCTGGAACTATTGGAACGCTACTAATTTACTCAACTAATGGAGCTTCTACCAAAGAAGACACTTTATATGATGGTAGCCATAGAATTACCAACAGAGATTTATCTGATATTACCCAAACTGAAATTGTAAAAAGAACCAGAGCTAATTGGATGCCCGATTGGCAAAGAAGAGGTTTGTGGGATAGGAGATATAGTGAAGCTTTTAGACCAAATGTGCCATCTATGCTATTAGAGCTATTGTCGCATCATAACGAAATTGACATGCGTCTAGGTTTAGACCCAAATTATCGTTTCGAGGCATCGAGAGCCATTTATATAGGAATGCTGAAATATTTGGGATCTAGACATGGTTTCGAGCCAGTGGTTCAACCTTTACCAGTGAAGCAACTTGCGTTATTGCAAAGCAGCTTCAGAGATTCGTTGGTGCTAAGCTGGGTTCCTGTTTCAGACAGTCTAGAAAAAACAGCAGAACCAACTGGATATATAATAGAAGTATCTACTTCTGAGGCAGGAAATTATCAAATTGTTGCTGAAACAAATGCCACTACACAAGCATTAGGCAAAAATGAATTAAAAGCCTTCAATAGCATCAGGGTACGGGCTATAAATGAAGGCGGAAGTGCTATGCCAAGTAAGGTTTTAGGTTTCTCGGTAGTAGACAAACAAACTAAGAAAGTGTTACTTGTAGACTTGTTTACTAGAATCGAAGGTCCCAAGCGTACCTATGCTGGGGGAAGAGTGCTTTTTGACGATGAAGGTATGACAGAGGGCGTAGATCCTGGTTTAATTGGAAGGGTAAAATCAACCTTAATTGCTGATACTTGGATTGGGAACTCAGGGCATACAAACGATGCACCAGGTTTTGGGGCAACCGCGTCAACATGGGAAACTAAGCCAATAGCAGGAAACACAGGCTTCCATACGGTGCAGTGGGCAAAAGATTTGAATAAACTCTCAATAGAGGCTGACGCCGTTAGCAGAGATGCCTTCTTGGAATTAAAAGAGTCTGATTTCGCAGAATATGATCATGTTATATTTGTTGCAGGTGCACAAAAAACCTCGTCACACCCAATAAAAAAAGAGCAAGTTTACTTTAAAATTTTTAATGAAAACTTCATTAGCCAATTAGAAAAACTTCAAAAAAGTAACACTTCCATTTTATTAAATGGTGCGTACATAGGCCAAGGCATAAAAGAGAATAAACTAGACAGCGCCTTATTTGGTAGAATCAGCTATCTACTTGGCGTAAGACTAGTTACCGAAGATGTTAGTGATCTAAACCTAATTAACGGCGCATCGCCCGATAATCTACTTCCTTTCAACGAGTATTGGAGTTACACCAATATGCCAAATTCATACTCGTATTTTGTAGATGATCCGGATGGTATAGGATTAATTGGTGGGAATATGGAAAAGAATGAAAGAAACTATGTCCTCCTAAGAACAGCTGAAAATGATGTTCCGGTATCAGTTTTTAGATCAATAGGTGATTTTAAAGCAATTACGCTTACAATTCCTGTTGAGTTAATTGATGTACAAGAAAAACGTCTTGAATTAATTCAAAAATTATTAGGACAACTGTAAAGCGGAAAATGGCAAACTGTGATGCAGTCATAGTAAAGTAGAATTAAAGTAAAAAGACCATCTTATCCGTAAACTGAATCTAAATAAACTCTTGTTAAGCGTTGCTATTATCTGTAAATTAAGTGTTCAATAATCACTTTAATAAGTGATCTATAGTCTTGTTTTTTAAGACGAATCAATTTGTTTAAATAAAGCTCCTAAGCAAAAGTAATACAGAACGGTTCTACATAACTAACCGTTCTAATAGACAAGACTTCAAATTCACAAGTAAAGCTATTACACTATGAGTCAAACAAGTGATATCAACACGCTAGTAGGCGAAGAATATAAATACGGTTTCAAAACGGAAGTTGATTACGAAGATTTCCCTAAAGGAATTAGTGAAGAAATAATTCGTGAGATATCTCGCCGCAAAGATGAACCTCAGTTCATGCTTGATTTTAGGTTAAATGCCTACAAGCAGTGGCTAAAAATGGACGAACCTGAATGGTCTAACGTAACATATAAGAAACCAGATTACGAGAATTTACTATGTTACTCAGTACCGAAGAAAAAACCTGTACTTGATAGTTTAGACCAAGTAGACCCAGAGATCATTGCTACCTATGAGAAACTTGGAATTCCACTAGAAGAGCAAAAAATGCTTTCTAATGTGGCTGTAGACGCTGTATTTGATAGTGTATCTATTGGAACTACCTTCAGAAAAAAACTAGCTGAAGCAGGAGTTATCTTCTGCTCTATTTCTGAGGCGGTTAAAGACTACCCAGATTTAGTTAAAAAGTATATGGGCTCTGTTGTCCCATCAAAAGACAATTTCTTCACCGCGCTAAACTCAGCAGTTTTCTCAGATGGCTCTTTTGTGTATGTGCCTAAGGACACCGTATGTCCTATGGAGCTATCAACTTATTTCAGGATAAATAATGAAGAAGCCGGACAATTCGAGCGTACACTGATAATATGTGAAGATAATAGCCACGTGAGCTATCTCGAAGGTTGTACAGCGCCCCAATTCTCTACAAACCAATTGCATGCTGCTGTAGTTGAACTAATTGCTTTTGACAATGCTGAAATCAAATACTCTACCATACAAAATTGGTATGCTGGTGACGAAGACGGAAAAGGTGGCGTCTACAACTTTGTTACAAAACGCGGTATCTGCAAAGGTAGAGCTTCTAAGATTTCATGGACTCAAGTAGAAACTGGCTCTGCAATTACTTGGAAATATCCGTCAGTAATTCTTCAAGGAGATTATTCAGTTGGAGAGTTTTACTCTGTTGCTACAACTACCAAAAGGCAACAAGCTGATACTGGTACGAAAATGATTCATATTGGAAAAAATACCAAGAGCACCATTATCTCGAAAGGAATTTCAGCCGGAAACGCTCAAAATTCATATAGAGGATTGGTTAAGGTTGGAAAAAATGCAACCAATGCCCAGAATTATTCTCAGTGCGACTCAATGCTAATTGGGGCGACCTGTGGGGCTCATACCTTCCCGTACATAGAGCAAGAAAATGCTTCTGCTAAAATTGAACATGAGGCAACGACATCTAGAGTCGGTGAAGACCAAATATTCTACCTAAAACAACGTGGACTTAACGAAGAAGATGCTATTTCGATGATTGTAAATGGTTTCTGTAAAGACGTACTTAAAGAGCTTCCTCTTGAGTTTGCAGCAGAAGCTAATAAGTTGTTAGGCATCAAGTTAGAAGGTAGCGTAGGCTAATTTACCACAAAGAAATTAATACTCAATAATCGATAGTTATGTTAAAAATCACCAATCTTCACGCTAAAGTTCGAGGCGAAGACGTAGAAATCTTAAAAGGACTTAATCTTGAAGTAAAAAAAGGGGAAGTCCACGCAATAATGGGTCCTAACGGAAGTGGAAAATCTACACTTTCAAAAGTTATTGCAGGACATCCTGCGTATGAAGTTACAGAAGGTCAAATGCTATTCGATGGCGTTGATATTATGGAAATGGATCCAGAAGATCGTGCGCGCTCAGGTCTATTTTTAGCCTTTCAGTACCCAATTGAAATACCAGGTGTTAATAATCAGACCTTTCTACGTATGTCCTATAATGCCATTGCACAAGCAAATGATGAGGAAGAAATGGATCCGTTAGAATTTGAAGATTTTGTTAAGGGGAAATTAGACAGCATCAAAATGGATGAGTCGTTTTTGGACAGATCGGTCAATACGGGTTTTTCAGGTGGCGAGAAAAAGCGCAACGAAATTCTCCAAATGGCTGTGTTAAATCCCAAACTAGCTTTTCTTGATGAAACCGATTCAGGCCTAGATATTGATGCCTTACAAGTAGTTTCTTCAGGTATCAACTTACTTAGAAAACCCGATAACGCTTTTGTGCTAATAACTCACTACCAGCGTATGCTCAACTACGTTGAACCAGATGTAGTACATGTTATGATTGAAGGGCAAATAGTGAAAAGTGGAGATAAATCTCTTGCACTTAAGCTTGAAGAACAAGGCTACGATTGGTTAACTAAGCCTCACATGAATGGTATTTTAGCATAAGTTTATGAGTGTAGATTTTTTAAATATCGATCTGAAAACACTGAGTAACGGAAACGCTTTTCGTGAAGGTGGTTTAACTAGAGCACTAAGTTTAGGTGTACCAACATCGAAGAACGAAGAGTGGCGTTTTATTAGTCTTAAGGGGCTTCAAAAGCAACAATTTTCTATCAATAATGAGAGCGTATTGGAAGATGTTGATTTATCAACCTTCGGAGAAGCTGATGGCTACAAACTCGTCTTTATTGACGGGGTTTTTCAACCTAAACTTAGTGATAGCATAAAAAGCAAAGGCGTATCATTTCAGCAATTAGAAATACCATCACTTACTGCAGATGCTTTTGATGGTGATTTTTTCGCTGCCTTGAATGCTAGTTCTTATACTTCATCCGTTGAAATACAGGTGCAAGCAAATACTTCTGTTGAAAAGCCAATCTTGCTTTATTTCTTACAAGGTTCAAAAAAGTTGAGTTCTTATGCAGCTCCAAGAGTTTCCGTTAAAGTAGGAGCTTTTTCAAAAGCTACCATTGTAGAGCATTTTGCTACAAATGTTGCTGGCTCTGTTTACTATAACAACCCATTTACAGCTATTGAGGTAGGGGAAAGCGCTAAATTAACGCATTACAGAGTTCAAAGAGAAAGTAAAGCGGCCTTTCATATAGCAAGAGTTCAAGCACATGTTGGTAAGCAAGCCAATTACAGCTCTTATACCTTTAATTTCGGAGCTAAGCTTTGTAGAAATGATATTAGAGCTATTCAAACAGGTTTAGAATCACATTTTACCATTGATGGACTTGTAATGCTTCAAGACGATCAGGTTTCTGATACACACTCAGTTATGGATCATGCATTTCCTTACGGCACGTCTCATCAGTTGCACAAAGTACTTGCAGACGATAAATCTCACTCTGTCTTTAACGGGAAGATTTTTGTCCGCCAAGACGCACAAAAAATTGATTCTTTTCAAGAAAACAGAAATATTCTGCTTTCAAATAATGCAAAAATAAATACAAAACCACAGCTCGAAATTTTTGCTGACGATGTTAAATGCTCTCATGGAGCTACAATCGGACAAATGGAAACCGAAGAGCTTTTCTATCTAAAAAGTAGAGGACTTTCTGAAGTGCAATCAAAGTTACTAATTACTAGAGGTTTTGCTTTAGAAGTTATTGAAGAAGTAGAGATAGCTGAACTCGTTGCATTATTGAGCGACGAAGTAGAGAATTTTGTAGTAAAAGTAAAGGTTTAAAACCACATTTCATCATGTTACAGCCTAGTTTAAATACCATCGATCTAGTATCCATTCAGGATCAGTTTCCTATTCTTAACCAAAAAGTTCATGGTAAAAAACTACGTTTTTTAGACTCAGCAGCCTCTTCACAAGTTCCATTGCGTGTAATTGATAGAATGAATGACTACCACAGAAATGAACATGCAAATATTCATAGAGGGGTTCATACATTAAGCCAAAATGCAACTGAAGCGTACGAAAAAACCAGAAAAAAACTTAAAACTTTTATTAATGCGCCAGGCGAATCTGAGATAATTTTCACATCAGGCGCAACAGATGCGTTAAATTTGGTTGCCTATTCTTACGTAATTCCTTTTCTAAAGGAAGGCGATGAAATTCTCATCTCTGAAATGGAACATCATGCAAACATTGTTCCTTGGCAAATAACAGCTGAAAGAGTTGGAGCCAAGATTAAGGTAATTCCTGTTTCTGATTCTGGCGAAATAGATTTAACTATCTTTGAATCTCTATTATCAGAGCGAACTAAAATTGTTGCAATAACTCATATATCTAATGTTTTGGGAACCGTTGTTCCTGTTAAACAAATAGCTTCAATAGCAAAGAAATTTGATTGTATTGTTGTGGTAGATGGCTGTCAGGCAGCTGCTCATATTCCAATAGATGTGCAAGAGCTAGGGGTTGATTTCTACACATTCTCAAGCCACAAAATGTACGGTCCCACAGGTATCGGTATGCTTTGGGGAAAGGAAGAGCTACTAAATAAGATGCCTCCATTTCGTGGCGGTGGTGATATGATTGATATTGTTACTTTTGAAAAAACAACATTCAATGAATTGCCCCATAAGTTTGAAGCCGGTACACCTCCAATTGTCGCCGGAATAGGATTTGGAGAAGCTATAGATTTTGTGAACGATTTAGGCTTTGCCACTATTTTAGAGCACGAAGCAATGCTGTTATCTTATGCCACAGATGCAATGAATAGCATTGAAGGAATGCAGATATACGGAACCGCTGAAAATAAACATGCCGTTATTAGTTTTAACGTAGCAGACATCCACTCACACGATTTAGGCACCATTTTAGATCAGTACGGGGTTGCTGTTCGCACGGGTCACCACTGTGCTCAGCCACTTATGAAACGTTTAAATGTACCCTCTACTGCAAGAGCTTCTTTTGCTGTGTATACAGGTACAGAAGACATCGATGCTCTAGTAGAGGCAATCCACGAAGCAAAAAACCTATTTTCTTAAGATTTATCCATTATGCCAAAAATTAAAGAAATTGAAAGAACGCCAAATCCCAATGCAATGCGCTTTGTTTTAGCAGAGCCATTAACAAATGGGGTAACGCGCTCTTACGAGAACAAAGAAGTAGCAGCTAATGACGAATTAGCAAGCTCTTTATTTAGTATTGAACATGTGATCAATGTCTATTATGTAGACAAGTTCATTACTGTTACGCAAAGCGGTGACGCCGTTTGGTCTGAGCTTTTACGTCAACTGGCTCCGCCAATTCGTGAATCGGTTATGCAAGACATGGAAGAAGATACTGAAGTAAACGTAAGTGAGAACGCAGCAAATTCTGATGATCCAAGACTTACTCAAATAAATCAAATGCTTGACGAACAAGTTCGCCCTTATCTGTTGGCAGATGGTGGAGGACTAAAAGTTCTAGGTCTTGATGGCGACCAACTACTTGTTCATTACCAAGGTGCATGCGGAACTTGTCCTACAGCATCATCAGGTACACTATATGCTATCGAATCTATGGTTAAACGTGTAGATACCAATATTACTGTTGTTTCCGTATAACATTTAAGCCATTACCTGTATGTCAATATTAATCAGTGACAAAGCTGTAGAGCGAATCCTTTCTATTAGAACACAACAAAATAAACTAGATGAAATTTTGGTTAAAGTTGGTGTAGATAGTGGTGGTTGCTCCGGCTTGACGTATTCATTAGATTTTTTAGATGAACAACCAAAAACGGAAGAAGGCATGCAATTTTTTGAATCAAAGGGTATCAAGCTTTTGGTAGATATGCGCTCTTATTTATACTTAGCTGGCACGCAATTAGATTATTCTGATGGATTAGAGGGTAAGGGTTTTCATTTTGAGAATCCAAACGCTAATAGGGTATGCTCTTGCGGTGAATCGTTCTCTGTTTAAATTTATGATATTTGTTAAATGAAAAGTGCATTAAAACCTATTGTTAAGCAAAAAGCTAAAGAACACTTAGAAACTTTAGACTTATCGCAGTATTTACCCAGCCTCGACAAAATTAAATCGATAGATATAAGTCAATGGTTAACAATGGGCATGCTACTCAAGGAAAAAGACTATCGAAACTTTATTAAAGAATTTGACTGGAGCGAGTACACCAATTCATTTGTGAATGTGTACTGTTCAACAGATGCTATACTCGCGCCTTGGGCTTTTATGCTAGTGCAAGTAGAGCTTCAAAAAGTTCATGCTTTTGCAGTTGTAGGAACAGAAACGGCCTTGACGCATGAAATAATTTTAAATGAATTTAATCATCTAGATTGGTCAACCTTTTCGGGCAAAATTGTGCTAATTAAGGGTTGTGGTGATAAAAGAATTGATCATTGGGCGTATATGAAAGCAACTCAGCTACTTTCCCCATTTGCTGACAGAATCAATTATGGTGAGGCTTGCTCATTTGTTCCGGTTTACAAAAAGTCTAAAAGGGCAGAAGCCCAGTGATGAGCAGCGAAAGAAAAAAAGATCATATTCGTATTTGTGTGGAAGAAAATGTTCAATACACACAAAACACTGGCTTTAATCAGTTTTCTTTAAAGCATAATGCCCTTCCTGAGCTTTCATTAGAAGAAATTGATACGAGCATTTGCTTTCTAGGAAACACCTTCTCTGCTCCAATTATGATTTCGTCCATGACGGGTGGCTGCGATAATGGGGGTGAAATAAATAAGCAATTAGCGCGAATAGCAAATACGCTTAATTTACCCATGGGTCTAGGTAGCCAACGAGTTATGGTAGATCAGCCAGAAGCACTGTATTCTTTTGCCGTAGTAAGAGAAGTTGCTCCTACTGCTTGGTTTGCTGCAAATATTGGTGGTGCACAATTAGCGGAATGGAACGCGTCTGGGCTACTTAGGCAGAATTTATCTATTATTATAGAATCAGTTTCAGCGAATGCGCTTATTGTGCATCTAAATCCGCTGCAAGAGCTGGTGCAGCCAGAAGGAGATACTAATTTCAGCGGAATAGCAGACGCAATTACTCAGACTAAAATCCTATTCCCTACAATACCATTAATAGTTAAAGAAACAGGCGCTGGTATCTCAGACACTGTAGCTTTTAAACTCAAGTCTTGTGGTGTAGATTGCATTGATGTAGCAGGAGCCGGTGGCACAAGTTGGGCAAAAGTAGAGTATTTAAGACGTATAGATACAGCAGTTGATGATTCAACATTGTTCGGTGAATGGGGAATAACGACAGTAAAGTCCATAAATATGATCAGAGCTCAAGAAGAGCTCAATGATTTACCAATTATTGCTTCAGGTGGTGTTTATACGGCAATAGACTGTGTCAAATCCTTATGTTTAGGTGCAAATATGACGGCTATGGCTACGCCTATCATAAAAATATTAGTAAATGAGGGTGAGCAGGCTTGTCTAGAATTTTTAAAAAAAACTATTCAACAGCTGAAAATAGCCTTATGTTTGATAGGTGTTAAGCAGCTAAAAGATCTCAACACACAATACCTAATTAGAAACTAGATTAATCCTAGATGAGCAGCAACTCTATTGCACTTCTAACATCTCTTAAAGATCAACTAGAAAAAGTATTAGTAGAAGATTTAACCAATCTATCTCCAACAACTCTATACGAGCCAGTATCCTATATTTTAAAAATAGGAGGCAAACGTATTAGACCACTTTTAGCACTCCTAGCTGCTGGTATCTCCTCTGGAGATCATCTGAAAGGCATGCCTGCTGCTCTTGCCGTTGAATATTTGCACAACTTCACGCTCATGCATGATGATATCATGGATTGCGCAGATACCAGAAGAGGCGAGCTAACCGTTCACACCAAATGGGACGAGCCTACCGCAATATTGTCTGGGGATGTAATGTTCACTATGGCTATGCAGCTTTTAATGAAGGGCACAAACAAAAATGAACTGACTGTTAGCCAAATTAATGCACTGTGCCAAAGTTTTTTAGGGGCTACCAGAAAAGTTTGTGAGGGGCAAGCGCTTGATATGGCCTTTCCTACCCAAGCTATAGTTACTACTGAAGACTATATGGAAATGATTACAGGTAAAACGGCCGTTCTTATCGGAGCATCGCTTGAACTCGGCGCTGTCTGTGCTCATGCTTCAAAAGAGCAGTCTGATGCATTTTATCAAATTGGATTGAATGCCGGTCTAGCCTTCCAATTACAAGATGATTTATTGGATCTAAAGGGTGACGCAGATAAAGTTGGGAAACGTGCTTGTGGCGATATTTATGAGAAAAAAAAAACATGGCTCTATTTAAAAGCTTTAGAAGAAGCCAATAAAGAAGAACATGCCTTTTTAACCACTCTATTTGCAGCAGATCATCAAATATCAGAAGAAGACGTGAATAAGGTTCTATCAATTATGGATAACCTTGGTATTTACCAGCATTGTGAACATATTATGGCAGACTTTTACGCTAAATCTACCGATTTGCTCGAAACTTTTGATAATTCTACTTACAAAGAAGCCCTTAAAGAGCTTCTACAATTTTTATGGAAACGCGATCACTAAAGGACGTAATGATACCTCGCCTAATAACACTTATTGCATTTTTACTCTTAATTTCGGCTTGTAATCAAAAACAATATATCCGACCTGGAGACAGCTTACCAATTGCATTTGGAAAAGCCAAACTCCTTTATGATGCAGAAAAATATCGCGATGCAGCTGAAGCCTTTGAAACCGTTCTAAGTATTGGGCGTGGTACAGAAATAGGTAAAGAAGCGCAATTTATGTTAGCCGAATCGTATATGAAAAGTAAGCAGTATATATTGGCTGCTGCCGAGTTCGAGCGATTTGTTACTTTCTTTCCAAAGGATTCAAAAAAAGCAAGGGCAGAATTTTTATCTGCTGAGTCTTATTTCAAAATGAGTCCTATTTATAAACTCGATCAAGAGTACACAGATAAGTCAATCAATTCATTCAGGCTATATTTAAACAATAATCCCTCTGATTCTCTAGCTGAGCAAGCTTCCGATCGTATTATAGAAATGCGAGAAAAACTTGCAAGAAAATTGTTTGAAGCCGCCGAATATTATGTTAGAACAGCCGATATTACCGTCAGAAACAATCAGTATGAATCTGCCGCTATATATTATGATAATATCTTAGAGAAGTTCCCAGAGACAACCTATGCAGAAATGGCTTTAGCTTACGAAATTCAAGCTTTGGTTAATAGTGCTGACAAATCAATAAAGGAAAAGCAGCTTGAACGTTACGAGAAGTCAGTGGCTCAATATGAAAAATATTTGCAGCTATTCCCAAATGGCAAGCATCGCCAATTAGCAGAAGATGAGTATTTAAAAGCACAAAAAAGAATTAATACACTTAATAAAGAATTAGCAGATTCAAATAATTAAAGAAATAAGATGAGAAAGACTGTTGGGATTTTTGGCGGAACATTTGATCCGCCACATTTGGGTCATCTTTCTCTAATTCAAAGTTTCTTAGATTTCCCAAAAATTGACGAATTATGGGTAATACCAGCATTAGAGTCGCCCCACAAAGTAGGTGAAGTGAGCTCGTCTTTTGATCATAGATATCAAATGTGTAAAGTTGCTTTTTCAGGGATAGAGAATCTATTTTTGAAAGATATAGAGGCTAGTTTCCCAAAACCTAGTTATACATTTAGAACGCTTCAATATCTTAAAGAACACCACAGTGCCTGTGAATTTGTGCTTTGTCTTGGATTAGATAGCCTATATAGCTTTAATAGGTGGGTTAAATGGGAAGCCATAATCAATGAAAATAAGCTAATAGTTGCCGAAAGAAAGGGAATTTTACGTAAAGAGGTTGAAAAAAAAATAGTTACTAGTACAGAATTTATTGAAGCTCATAAAGCAGTAGACTTTTCATCAAGTGAAATTAGATTATATATTAATAAACTAGCATTCTTTCAAGATATTTCTGATGAAAAACTACAACAATTAGGTCTAAATGCTGATGTATTTTCCTATATTGAAAAGCACGATCTGTATAAATAGATTTAAGTTAACAGATGTCTACTAAGAGTTTTTTTTGCTCTCCAAATAGCTTTGATGAACACCCATTTATCTACACTATTTAATACGAAAAAGTCGGCAATGAGATTTTGATCTTCTGATAAAAACTGAAGCATTTTTTTTATGCCTAATTTTTTAAAAAGTTGTCTAAAAGCTTTTATCACTTCATTGGGATAGTTTTTCAATAACTCTAAGAGTATAATATCATAAACTCTATATCGTGTAGAAGAGGTGCCTTTCTCAAGCTGATTTTTTAATGCTTGTAAATCATTTAGACCAAATTCTTTGATACTAGCAGCTGCAGCATTACTTGCTTTTTGTATTCTTGCAAAGGTATAACCTGTGCTTGCTTTGGTCATTCCCGCGTAGCTGCCCATTTTAAACCAGTTACTAGTATTTTGTACGCTTGGCAGCATGTCATTCATTGGAATAACGCCAAACTCTTCTTCTAAGATAGATATGTCACTTTTATTTAAATGATGTTTAGCTGCCAAATAAGCATAAATCTGCTCTTCATACTGCTCTTTTTCTAGTACATTTTCAGAGAAAAGGGTGTACTCAAATAAGGCTTTTGTTTTACTATAAGGTAGCACATACATAAAGGCAAAGCCAAAAGTCTGGTTAACCTCAAAATCCATAAATAGGGCTTCATTAGTCCGTAGATCTAATGATTCGCTTTCAATTACTAGGCCCTTAAAATGCTGCAATAATGGATAATCTAGCTTTTTTTTTGCTTCTATTTCTTCTTTATTGCTTATAAAAAAGTTTTGAAAAACTACTTTAGCTTTGTAGTTGTTTTGTTTGCCAAAAGCAGAGCTAGTTTTATAGTCATAGTCAATAATTTGATCATCAATAAGCTGAATTTTACCAGTATCTTCAGCTCTTTTCTTTACTGTATTTATAAAGTTTGTAGCTTTTACACTCTGGTATACATGCTCTTCATCTAAAGATGTAGAGAAGGAAGGATCGAGGTTAAACCTTAGACTGTTCCATTTTGCATCAGTTTCCCAAATAGTAGACTTTGGTAAACTCTCCCAAAAAGACCATGTTTTATTTAACTTACCCTGAGGCTTTTCAACTACGGCAATTTTATAATCAGTCTGTAGATTAAGTTCTAGTAATGCAGCTACAAGTGACCATCCAGAACAACCACCGCCAAGAATTAGAATATCTGCTTCGATAGTTGCGTTAGCTGAATCCATTTTCATCTAGGGGTTCAGAGGTTCAATTAATGCGGCCAAATCATTTCCGTCATGATTTGATACAGCTGAATACCAAGTTTCTCCCCATTTCCAAGAAACAACATGCTTTCCGCCGAGATCACTTACATGATAGTCAGTCTGTGTTCTACAATTGAAGATGGCTTCTCTGAGTCTTTTCTGTGCAGGTTTGTTTGGTTTCGACATATCAAAAGCAAATAAATAGATATACTCGTTAATATCTTCCTGGCGATATTCGAGCATTGGTAAATGGTTACCAGATTCATCTTCTACATCTACAATTCCCATAAATGTGGCACCTTTTATAACAGGAACGTGCACTTCGTAGGAGAAAACATTTGCAATGGCAGCTTCTGCTTGTTCATTTTGAGTAATCTCCCATGTTGGCTTTATATAACCACCTTTGTGATCAACGAATGAAGCGGATACGAAATACTCAAAGCTACTTTCTTTGGTTAAACTACCTTGTACATAAATGGAACCAATCCAACTTAATGTAAGTACCGCTGCAATGGCTAAAATTCTGGTAGACCATTTATTTTGCCAGCTTATTTGCTTTGTTGACGTTTTAGTTACAACCTCACTCTTTGCTACTTCAAGTGCTCTTTTTAATAAAGTCGCTTTTTTACTCGTAGGTAAGACTGAATGCGTATTTGCGTGAAATAGCATCACATTCTTTACAGTCTTAAGATCATTATACAAACGCTTTATAGTCTGATTCTGCGTTAGTATTGTATCGAAAAATTGTTGATCCTCAACCGACAATAACCCATCTACTGCATCATTTAATAGCTCTAAGGCTTTTTTTTCTTGTGGAGTTAGTGACATTTGAAGACAGCTTTATTCTTTGATTTGTTAATGTTGTTATTGATATAGTGCGCTAACACGTAAATAAGTAAAATCCGTTCATTGTATTCATGTTCATTCTAATGTTAATGCAAGCCTCTAAATTGAGTTCGTTATGATTGTAAAGACGCATTTTATTCTGTGTAGAGGTAGATAAATATGCCAAGAAGTTGTTTTTACTATACTTCCATTTAATAGATTCACCAACACTTTCTACAGCTTTCAGAAAAACCCATGATTCAAATCTAGGCATTTCTGTCAAGCAGAATAAGGTGCCAATCCAATGATTATTTCCGACTTGAACGTATTTATCAATTTGCTTGAGCAAGTTAATCGCTGAACCGGGCAATAGATAATCAATAAGTCCTTCTGTGATAAAAAGGAGGTTAGACGAGTCTTTAGCAATATTAGCAAAGAAGTTTGTTGTTTCAACGCTATCATTTAGATCGATACCATGAAAAAATGTGGTGCTGCTATTAAATTTTTCTTGAGCTAATAGATTTTGATATAGATGCTCGGAATAGCCAATCATATCTGGGTGGTCAACGAAGCTGATTTTAGCGGGATACTCATCTAAGGTGTAAACTAGTGGATCTAAACCTGCACCAAGAATCACTAAATGATCAATCTTTTGATGTTCTATATAGCTTTGAATCCATTTCCGGATAAAATATTTCCTACATAATAAATGGTTATGGTCACCAGGCAAAAACCATTCATTAAGTGCTATTGCAGTATTAATTAGGAGATTTTTATGGCTTGCACCAGCTATTTTTTGCTGCTTCCGACTTAATAAAGGGAAGCTAAGCTCATAAGCCTTTTCCCATTTATATTTTAATGATTTGGCTTCTAGAGATTGGTTGCACTGTCTTTTTAAGGCTGCTAAATGCTTTGATAAAACATAACCTGCTGTATAGCTTTTCAATTATTTAGCCCAGTTTAAACAAATTCCAGGGTTTCTTAGCAGACAGTCTTTCTGAAGAAATCGTCATTTTTTCTTTACTAACAGGATGCACAAAACCTATTGTCTTCGATCTAAGCGCAATATCTAGGGCTTTCGGGTGTCTTTTTGCGCCATACTTAATGTCTGCAAAAATGGGTGTCCCGTTAGCAGAAAGTTGAACTCTAATTTGATGCGATCGGCCACTAATTAAATTAACTGATACTAGTGTATGGCCTTTTGTTGAGCCAATTACCTTAACATCAAGAGTAGCTTTTTTTGCATTTTCACCTTTTTCATTTACTACTACAGACTTATTTAATTCGCCGTTTTTTTGCAAATAATGGGTTAACAGCAAAGATTTTGGAACATTTCCCTCAACAACAGCCTCATAGGTTTTGGTCCATTCATGGTTTCTAACTTGTTCACTCAATCGACTTGCAGCCTTTGAGGTTCTAGCAAGAATCATAACGCCTGAAACTGGTCGGTCTAAACGGTGCACCAAGCCCAAATACACCTTTCCGGGTTTTTGATATTTCTTCGCTAGGTAGTCTTTAGCAATTGTGAGGATATCTGGGTCGCCTGTATGATCAGCTTGGCTCAATAAACCAGCCGGTTTGTCAATTATAAGCAAGTGATTGTCTTCAAAAAGCACATCAATGGCTTTATTTGTATTTGGGTTTACGATCATAAACGCTAAAAATGTCAGTAAAAGTGGCTTTGCAAGGGCACGTACTAGCAGTATATTTGCCACATGAATATCAATGAAAATGTAACGCTTAAAGTACGAAATCTCCCTTTGAAGCCTGGAGTTTATCTATTTAAATCTTCAGACAACAAGGTTTTATACGTTGGTAAGGCCAAAAAACTCAAAAATAGAGTAAGTTCATACTTCAATCAAGCAAGAAACCACAGTCCACGAATAACCATAATGGTTAATAAAGTGGCTGATTTAGAAGTATTTGTTGTAGATACTGAATCGGAAGCGTTAATTCTAGAAAATGAATTGATTAAGAAGCATCACCCTCGTTATAATGTGATGTACAGAGACGATAAAAGCTATCCTTATGTGTGTGTTACCCTAGAAGCAAGACCACGAGTTTTTCCCACAAGAACGGTTGTAAAAGACGGAAGCACCTATTATGGCCCTTACGATCATGTTGGCCACATGAAGCGAATGTTAGAAGTGATACGTGAGAATTTTGACCTTTGTACTTGCGCAGTTTCAGATAAGAGCTATGATCGAACCAGAAACCTCCCTAAATGGGAAAGTTGTGTTAGAAACTACTTTAATCATTGTTCGTCTGAGATGCCCTCAGATATTTATAATGATCGATTGAGAGCCATTAAGAGGATTTTAGATGGCAAAACTATAGAGTTGACTAAAGAACTTAAAGAGGAGATGAAAATTGCCTCTCAAAACCTCTCGTTTGAGGAAGCGGCTAAAATTAGAGATAGAATGATTTCTATTGATAAATACAGCCAAAAAATGAAGGTAGTAGCAAATGAAGATATTAACAGAGATGTTTTTGGGCTGGTTGCAGACGAAGAAAACTCAATAGCATGTGGGGTCTTATTAAAGGTTAGGGAAGGCAAATTAATCAGCAAATTTCATCGGTTCCTGAAAAATATTGAAGGTCTCGAGAAGTCGGCTATACTGCAATCTTTTGTGGAAGATTATTATACGGGAATGCACGCGGGGGCTATTCCAGACGAGGTTTACGTAAGCGAAGAGTTGCCTGAAAACGACTTATTGTTGGCCTATTTGAACGATGAATTGGGAAAAAAAGTGTATTTCCATCATCCTAAAATTGGTGAAAAAGCAGCCTTAGTTGGTATGGCATATCAGAATGCACAGCTACTGCTTAATGAGAAAATCTTAGAGATGATGAAGGCTGAAGGCGACAGGATTCCACATTCGGTGAAGCAGCTCCAAAAAGACTTGCGTTTAAAGCGATTGCCGAGAAGAATAGAGTGCTTTGACAACTCCAACTTTCAGGGTACAGATCCCGTTGCATCAATGGTTTGCTTTGTAGATGGTGTGGCTCGAAAAAGCGAATATAAGCGCTACAAAATAAAAACCGTTGAAGGACCAGATGACTTTGCTTCTATGCGTGAGATATTGACTAGGCGCTACACCAGACTTATGAAGGAAAAGGGACAAATTCCTGACTTAATCATAGTTGATGGGGGAAAAGGCCAGCTTTCAAGTGCCGTAGAAGTGCTAACAAATATTGGTTTTATAGACCAGGCAGACTTAATAGGTCTAGCAAAACGCCTAGAAGAAGTTTTTAAACCAGGTTATGTAGACTCTTTTCAGATCCCTAAAAACTCATCAAGCCTAAAATTGATACAAAGGGCTAGGGATGAGGCGCATCGCTTTGCCATTACTTTTCACAGAGAGCGCAGAAAAAAGCGTATTTTCACCTCAGAGTTACTAGATTTAGCGGGGATAGGAGAGAAAACATTGCAAAAACTACTGACAGCTTTTGGCTCAGTGAAAAAGATTAAAGAGGCAGATGAAGAGTCGCTGAGAAAGGTAGTTGGCCCAAAGTTGGCAAAAACTCTTGTTGAGAATTTCAAACAATCGTCTTAAATAACCTTTATGTTTAAGTGAACAAGTTGTGGAAAAGGTCAAAGGTTATCCACACGCTTATTCTTAGTTTTTACGTAGCTTCTGTAGTTATAATATGGATCATAAAAAGCATTAATGGGAAAAATAATATCTGTAGCGAACCAAAAGGGAGGCGTTGGTAAAACAACCACGGCTATAAATTTAGCCACCAGTTTAGCTGCAACCGAACACCGTACATTATTGGTAGATGTAGACCCACAGTCAAACTCAACAAGTGGGGTTGGCATCAATCATGCTGAGTTAACACAATCAGTTTACGAAATTATTGTGGATGGTGCTGAAGTACAACCAACCATAATAACCTCTGATATTGAGTTTTTAGATGTTTTACCAGCGACTATAAATCTAGTTGGTGCTGAGATTGAAATTATTGAGCGTGAAAACCGAGAGCAAATTTTAAAAAATGCACTACATCCTTTATTAGACAACTATGAATATATCATCATAGACTGTCCGCCTTCTTTAGGGCTATTGACCATCAATTCACTAACGGCCTCTCATTCAGTATTAATACCAGTTCAGTGTGAATATTACGCTCTTGAAGGGCTTGGGCAGCTTTTAAATACCATCAAAATTGTACGAAAGCATTTGAACCCTAGTTTAGATATTGAAGGGGTGCTATTAACCATGTTCGACCAACGCACCAGACTTTCAAACCAAGTTGCAGATGAGGTGCGTAAATATTTCGGAGAAAAAGTCTTTAAAAGCATTATCACTAGAAACGTCCGTTTAGCAGAGTCTCCTTCATTTGGCAAGCCCGTTTTATTGTATGATTCCTCGAGTACTGGCTCACAGAATTACCTAGCTTTGGCAAAAGAAGTAATTGCTAGAAATAAGAAGAAAAAATAGTTTGGTATTATGGCAAAAAGAATGGCACTTGGTAGAGGTTTAGAAGCCTATTTCCCGAATTTGAATAAAGAAGAAAGGTCGGTTGAGGCTGATACGCCAGAAACGAGTAAAGAGTTTAATTCAGATTCTTCTAAAACAAGCACATCGCATTTTGAGGGAATACCAGATCCGAAATCTCGGGTCAATACTATTGCTAGAATTCCAGTTAAAGACATTAAAACCAATCCATATCAGCCCAGAACCAATTTTGACGAACAAGAGCTGAATGAATTAGCGGCTTCAATTGCAGAGCATGGCATAATTCAGCCTTTAACTTTGCGTTATTTAGGTGAGAATCGCTTTGAGCTAATAAGTGGGGAAAGAAGGCTACGTGCTTCAATTATTGCGGGCCTTTCTGATGTGCCAGGTTATATTATAGATGCAGATAATGAGCAGATGATGGCAATTGCTCTTATTGAGAATATTCAGCGCTCAGATTTGAATCCTTTAGAAGTAGCTTTGGGCTATAAGCGTTTAATTGAAGAGTGTAGGTATACCCAAGAAGAGCTTGCTGCAAAAGTGGGAAAAAATCGCTCTACAGTCACCAATATGCTTAGACTTTTGAACTTGCCAGCGGTCATTCAACAAGCTTTAATCACAACTGAGTTAAGTATGGGGCATGCCAGAGCGTTGGTGGCGCTCAGCGAGCAAAGCACACAGCTGAAGGCGGCTACAAAAATAATAAAAGAAGGCCTCAACGTTCGCCAAACCGAGTTATTGGTCAAAAAACTTCAGACTGAAAAATCAAAAAACACGGTTAGTGATTTGCTTAAGACCACTAGTAGCAGCGACCCATTTATTACTGATCTGACCAATAAGCTTAGAGATCGCCTTTCAACGCAAGTAGCAATAAAGAAAAAGGCTATCGGTGGTGAACTGCGCATTAATTACTCATCAAACGATGAGCTTCAACGACTAATCGAATTAATGGGCTTATAATGCAAGGCAGGTTGCTTTTTATGGTCTTTAGCAGCCTATTATTTGTATTAGATAGTGCGCATCTACACAGCCAATTAGTTGACACAACTACTGTTGAAGTTGAAAAAGCAGTTTTTGAACCTGTTTTAACTACTAACAACGATGCTTATTTTGAACCTGAGCTAGTTCTTTCACCAAAGAAAGTATGGCGCCGCTCTGCTATGATCCCTGGCTGGGGACAGCTAACAAACAAACAAGCATGGAAGATCCCTATTGTTTACGGCCTATTAGGTGGACTAGTTTACGTTACGAGATCACAGACTATAAAGTATCATGACTACAGAGCTGCATTTTATAATCTAAATAATACAGATTTGATATATGGGCCGACACCAGTTTTTTTGAACAATCAAACCAATGGTAGTTTTCTTAGAAATGTGCGTGATAACACACGCCAGCAACGAGATCAATTGGCTTTGGGGCTGCTTTTAGCGTATGGCATGAATATCGTAGATTCGTATGTTTATGCACACTTTCGCACTTTTGACGTATCAGATAATCTTTCAATGAATACCTTTAGCGTGGAAAATGGTCCGAATGGCCCATACTATGCTTTTCGCATTAATCTAAAATTTTAAGGATGGTTATGGCCAAAACCAGGCAATTTTCAGAATCTTCTAACCGAACACTCGAAGCCTCAATATCTGGTAAGAAAAATAGCCCAGATGCGTGGAGTGTTTTTAAAATTATGTCTGAATTTGTAGAAGGCTATGAGAGACTCTACAGAATTGGCCCTTGCGTTTCTATATTTGGATCTGCTAGAACGAAAGCTGAAGAACCTATGTACCTAAAAGCGGTAGAAACAGCTAAATTAGTGACTAAATTGGGTTTTGGCGTTATTACTGGTGGTGGTCCGGGTATTATGGAAGCGGCTAACAAAGGCGCAAAAGAAGCGGGTGGAACTTCTGTAGGTTTATGCATCAGTTTACCGTTTGAAGAGAAACCAAACGAGTATATTGATGTGCCTTATGCCATAAAATTCGATTATTTCTTTGCGCGAAAGGTCATGTTTGTTAAATATGCGCAAAGTTTTATTGTTTTCCCTGGGGGCTTTGGAACAATGGATGAACTATTTGAGTCGTTAACACTTATTCAAACAAACAAGATCAATAGCTTCCCAATAATACTGATAGGAGTGAGCTTTTGGTCTGGCATGTTAGATTGGATAAAAGGCTCATTATTGGCCTCAGGCATGATAAGTGAAAAAGATTTAGATCTTTTTTATGTAACAGATGACCCAGAAGAAGCTGTAAAAATTATCAAGCAACACTATGAAACCCATAGTGTTGAACCAAACTTTTAATGTGCTTAGCATATTTATGCCATAGCTATTTAAGTGATAAACCAGCTAATTATTAAAAAAAGTTTGTCACAATTGCTTTAACTCCTTTTTTTAAAACATGAATTTTTTATTTTCATAGGCTTAAACATGAACGTCATAGAACCTACAACCCACGACGGAAAAATGAGAACTAAATTACTGACCATTGTCTTTGTCCTTGCCCTAATTGTGCCTTCCCTACTTAAAGCACAGACTCAAGAAGATGTAATCAAATCTTTTAACAAGGCATTTGCACTTGCACAAGCTGAAAAGCACCTAGAAGCTTTTAACGGTTTTGAAGCAACTATTGCGATGGCTGAAAAAGTTGGTGCTGATGTTGCTGATATTAAAACAAAAGCAGAGACTCAGCTTGCTCCTTTGATGTTTAAACACGCAGGTAGCCTGTATAAATTAAAGAAAGTGAGTGAAGCGCTTGAAAGCTTTGCAAAAGCTAAAGACGTTGCCACTAAGTACAATGATAACTCTATTGCTCAGAAATCTGATGGTGTTATGATGAAAGTCTATAACAATCTCGGCACCAACGAGTTTAAGAGAGCTAATTACGATGAGGCACTAGTAAATTATGAAAAAGCATTGGCCATTAATGGCAATTACGATGCAGCTATATTTAACTTAGCTGAAGCGCTTAATAAACAAAACAAACGTGATGAATCTATAGCCATGCTTGAGGAAGCTCGTAAGGTTGGTGGACGAATTAATAGCCCTTCAATTATCCGTAAAGCTGAGCGTAAAGCAGCTGAGTACCTTATTTACTGGGGTTCTACAGCTATTGAGCAGCAAAAGTATTCTGCAGCAAATGAATACTTAACTAAGGCTATTATCTACGATGTTGAAAGCTCTGACGCCTATTATCGCTTAGCTGAACTTGCTAACAAGCAAGGCCAATATGCAGAAGCCGTTGATTTTGCAGAGCAAGCATTAGACTTTGAAAAAGGACCAAAATCAGAACGCGCTAAAATTTATTTCGAACTTGGCTTGGCTGAGCAATCTATAGGAAATAATGATAAAGCTTGTGAGGCCTTTAAAAGTGCATCTTTTGGTCGATTTAAAGCCGCAGCTCAACACAAAATTGAGTTTGAACTTAAATGTGATGAAGCCAAATAAGCCACTGAATTTTTGATCAAAGCCACGCAAATATGCGTGGCTTTTTTTTTGTACTTGTTCGTACCTTGACTATAACTTTTCATCACCTGAATTAATAAAATGAACCAGACTTCTTTAGACCAATTAGCCGTAAATACCATTAGAACGTTGTCAATGGATGCCGTTCAGAAAGCAAACTCAGGCCACCCAGGTATGCCTATGGGTATGGCCGATGTAGCTTATGTATTATGGTCTCGATTTTTAAAGCATAACCCTAAAAATCCAAAATGGGTAGATAGAGATCGTTTTGTACTATCTGCCGGTCATGGTTCAATGTTACTTTACTCGCTACTTCATCTATCGGGCTATGAGTTAAGTCTAGACGACATCAAAAATTTTAGACAACTAAATAGCAAAACCCCAGGTCATCCAGAGTTTGGTCATACAATTGGTGTTGAAATGACTACAGGCCCGCTAGGACAAGGATTTGCAACCGGTGTTGGTATGGCAATAGCCGAAACGTTTACTGCCGCAAGATTCAACAATAATAAATTTACACCCATAGATCACTTCACATACGCTATTGTTAGTGATGGAGATTTAATGGAAGGCATTAGCCACGAGGCAGCTTCTTTGGCTGGGCATTTGAAATTGGGAAAACTTATTTATTTGTATGACTCCAATAATATCTCTATTGATGGCTCAACCGATTTATCCTATACAGAAGATCCAGTAAAGCGCTTTGAAGCCTACGGTTGGCACGTATCAGAGGTAGACGGGCACGACAGGGCTGCCATTGAGCAGCATATTAAAGATGCACAAGCCGTTTCTGATAAACCAAGTATTGTAATCTGTAAAACCCACATCGGATTTGGCTCGCCAAGCAAGCAAGATTCAGCATCATCTCATGGTGCTCCACTTGGAGCCGAAGAAATTATTGCGACTAAAAAAGCACTAGGATGGAATCCGGAGCATCATTTTCACGTGCCTTCAGAGGTATATGAGTCATTTGCTGCAAGGGCTAAAGAACTAGCGGAAGTAAACGCAGAATGGGAAGCTAATTTCACAAATTATACCAAGCATTATCCAGAAGTAGCAAAGGTGTTTAATGACGACTTTGCGGGTATTTTACCTGAGAATCTAGCTGATCTATTACCAGTATTTGAAGCAGACGCAAAAGGCGATGCTACAAGAAAAGCTTCAGGAAAGGTTATCAATGCCATTGCTAAGGCCATTCCATCTTTCTTAGGTGGTTCTGCTGACCTTACTGGCAGCGTAAACACCTTAATTGAAGGAGAAGAGTATTATACCGTTGGCAATAGAGCTGGCCAAAATATGCATTATGGTGTTCGTGAGCATGGAATGGCAGCCGCTATGAATGGTATGTCGCTTCATGGTGGTGTTATTCCTTATGCAGGAACCTTCTTGGTATTTGCTGACTATAACAGACCTTCCATCCGCTTAGCTGCACTCATGGAAATACCGGTTATTCACGTATTTACTCACGATAGTATTGGTCTTGGTGAAGACGGACCAACCCATCAGCCTGTAGAGCATTTGGCTTCCTTGCGAGCAATGCCGAATATAACGGTACTACGTCCTGCTGATGCTAATGAAACAGCTTGGGCTTGGAAAGCTGCCCTAGATAATAAAAAAGGCCCTTCATTATTAGTTCTAACCAGACAAAATCTGCCAATAATTGCTAGAACTGCAGAAAATGCTGCAAGCAATGTGCTAAAAGGTGGTTATGTAGTTAAGAAAGAAGAAGGTGAATTGAATCTTATTCTTATGTCAACAGGTTCTGAACTATCACTGGCGTTTGAAGCGGAAAAGCTTTTAAATGCTCAGGGAAATAAAGGCGTGCGTATTGTAAGCTTACCATCATTTGAGCTTTTCAATAAACAACCAAAAGAGTACAAAGAGCTTGTTTTGCCTTCAAAGGTAGAAAATAGAATTTCTATAGAAGCAGCTAGTACTTTTGGCTGGCATCAGTATGTTGGCACTAAAGGTGTTGCAATAGGTTTAGACACATTTGGTGCAAGTGCTCCATTTGAACAGTTATATGCCAAGTTTGGTATAACGTCAGAAGCTATTGTTGAAGCAGCCAATAACTTTAAGTAAGGCATTATAATGTTTACAAAAAGAGACATGAAACCAATACGGGCTCATGTCTCTTTTTTTTTAGTATTTAGCTTATTTAGTCTTTCATCAATTGCCTTGCAAGCCCAACAAAAGTCGTTAGATGATGTAGTTATTCAGTTAGACGGGCAGACAATTAAAGAACTAAATTTGGAAGAGTGCACAGACTTATTGTTAACTGCCGCTGTAGACTCTCTTTTAATTGCATGCATTGCAAAGCAATTAATTGTATTAAAAATGTATGAACAATTAGTTACTGTTAATATTAGATGGAAAACGACTACTAAAACCGATACGCTAAAGTTTGTAACAGAGTTTAACTCCTATAAGCCAACGATAGAACAAGTTTATTTAAAAGGTATACCCTTGAAATGGTATGCTAATGTTGAAGAAACAACCAATTCGAATAAATCAATAAAAGATAATATTCGTTGGATTAATGAACGGCTTCAGTTATTTGATTTTGGGGAAATTGATTATGCTATATATAGAAATAATGAAAGCGGTAACTTTACATTAAAGTGGTATTTAAAGGAAAAAACTAAATCATATATTGACTTTGTAGCAGGATTTGGGAATGTAAATAATGATAACGTAGGAGTATTTGGACAAGGTAAAATGGAATTAAATCACATTTTAAAACCCTTTTCAAAGACCATATTACAATTTGAACGATTATCACAAAGAAACACCATTTTATCAGTTCAGCATAGTCAGTTAGAAAGAATCTCAAAGTTCGGTCCTAATCAAGTTAAGCTACATTTAAGCCAAAGAGATTCTCTTTTTAGTAGAAATGAAGCGCTTATTAGTTGGGATATTATTCAGTCTAATAAGCTTGTTTATTCCTTTAATTTATTTGTACAATCTGCTTCGGTATCTAGTCGAGCAAACAATTTTATTGGCACTAATACGGGCTCTCACCAAAGTAGAGGCTTAGGTTTAGCCCTTTCCTATAATGAAAGAAATTTTCTGAGATGGCAACCAACAAATACTGTAGGTTTTAGCGTAAACTTTGATCAAATAGTAAAGAATTTCCAACCCAACAATACCACATCAAGAGCCTTTAGAAATAGTTTTTTTACTAGAGTAAACTTTAAAACTAATGGTACCTATTTTATTCGGGAATCATCAATTTCTTTGCATGCAAAAATTCATCTATACATTACACCTACATCTACGAATTTAAGCGCCGCAGAAGTCTTGAATACTGGTGGACTAAACAGCATTAGAGCGTATTACGAGAATCAATTTCTTGCAAAAGATGCTGCTCTTTTTACGCTTGAAAATAGAATAAAACTAGACAGAGATTCCTATTTTTTTATTTTTACCGATGCTGCTAGACTAAATGTAAACCAACAGATTATTGCCTCAAGTGGTACAGAGTGGAATAATGCTGGTAAATGGCAGTCTATACTAAGTGGAGGTATTGGTATCAGGATATTTGGTGATCAGATTCAAACGCAAGCAATTGCAGCTTTTTCCGATAGAACAGGCTTTTTCAATCCGAGAATACACTTGGGTATAGTACGATTGTTCTAATCTATTAAAAGCGCTTTAGATAATGTAAAGATCTATTTGCACGCTGCTCTGAGAAGTCTAGATTAATGGAAAGTCCTTTATACTCGTCTATATATGGAAATAAATGTATAAATCGGTCTATACTTCCATACTTTTGAATCCCATCTAAAAAGAAACTGGCCATGTCAAAGCCAAGTATTGCTTGCTGATTTGGGGCTGTACCAAATCGCCTTTCATAGGAAAGTAAGAATTTGTCAAAATTGGGTGAAGCGTCGCCTTTGAGTTGAAAGGTATCATACCATATTTCATAACGCAGCGCTTGAAGCCCACTGAGCTCATAATTTTCCCATTCGCCTGAACCAATTATCAGTGCGAAATTATCATTGCTCTCTAAACCAGTTAATAAAAAGTTGATCATGGTTTCGCTTGTAGCGCCCGAAAACGGAGCATATACGGCTTTAAACGAATTAATGGAGAGTGAGTCAATTAGGGTACTATCTGTTGTGAAATTATAAGAGTAGGGACGTAAATCATAAGCTGATGCTGCAAAATCCCTAACTAAATAATTGCTAATAAAGACACTATCTTTCGCCAATTCATCCATAAATGCTTTAGCTGCTCTTTCCCCTAAGCTTCCTTTTTCAGCAATAATTAATATAGAATCTACTTGAGTGCTATCAAAATTAGCCATCATAAAGCGCGCTGCTTCCCGACCTCTATTGTCAAAAGTAGGATTTAGCTGATATATCCATGAGTGATTTTCCGCAAGATTTATAGTATTTGCTAACGGTGCGAAAACAGGGGTATTATTCGGATTTTGGATAGAAGAAATGAGTGATAAATTCTCTGAAAACAACGGGCCAAAAACTACATCAGGAGGGGCGTTTTTTAGTGTACTGCGCCATTCATTTAAAAATACTGCTCTATCTAGGGTATTTATTAAGGAAAAATGTATAGGGTTTTGACTCTGCGTATTATTGAACTGCTCGCTTTTTAATAAAATTCCGTTATACAAGCCAGAAACTATTTCATATTCAGGACTTTCTTTATCGAAAAGTGGAAGCGTAAGCAAAATATTTGTGTCTAATCCTTTAATAGGAGCAATGGTTAGCGCCATCATTTTTGCCATATATCTTGATGTATCGGCAGCTTGATTGTTGACAGTGGCTACTAATTCAGAATTAAATTTCTCCCGATTTTGGTAGGCATTATTGCAGTCTGTTAAGGTTTTTATATCAACCAGATGAATGGATGATTTTAATAAGTCTGAGGCAATAGCATCGCTTCTCAGTTTTAGAATTAACGAAGCTCTCTGATTAATAGGTACATGTTGAAGTAAGGCTGTATAAAATACTTGCACTTCTAACTGTTCAGCTTGGCTTAGTTTATCTTTTAACTGCACCAAACGGTCTACGGATTCAAGTGCTATGTCAAATTTCTTTAAGCGTATTGAAACAAACATCTGAAGCTTTTGGAAGATGGGCTTTGCCTCATCGCTAAGCTCGTATTCTCTGATTTTGGCTAAGCTGCTTGCTGCATCTGCTAGTAAGTTCTCACGGTAATAGATTTTAGCTCTAAATAACTCTGCTGTGGCAGACTTATCTTCTTTTAAGCTAATTAAGGCATCGTTATAAGCTTCATCTTGTATTAATAAACTTACAATTTGATAAGGTGTAAGTTTTTGGGCAACAACAGTTAATACAGGCATACTCCAGCAAAGTACAAGTAGCGTTGTGCTAAGTGCACGTCGCATAAACGGCAAAAATTTATTTTGTGAACCCATCATTAATTAAGCCTTATTCCCATTCAATTGTTGCTGGTGGTTTAGAGCTAATATCGTAAACCACTCTATTAACACCTCGAACTTGATTAATAATCTGGTTAGACATATTTGCTAAAAATTCATGCGGTAAATGAGCCCAATCGGCAGTCATGCCGTCAACGGAGGTAACAGCTCTTAATGCTATGGTGAACTCATAGGTTCTCTCGTCGCCCATTACACCAACAGACTGTACAGGAAGTAATGCGGCAAATGCTTGCCAAGTTTCGTTGTATAAACCACTTTCTAGCAGCCCATTTATGAAAATAGCGTCGGCCTCTTGGAGGATACGAACTTTTTCACGTGTGACATCAGAAATAATGCGGATTCCTAGACCAGGCCCAGGAAAAGGGTGTCTTGCTATGAATTTTTCAGGTATACCAAGATTACGGCCAACATTTCTGACCTCGTCTTTGAAGAGTTCTCGAACAGGTTCAAGTAGTTTTAAGTGCATTTTTTCTGGTAAACCACCCACATTATGGTGCGATTTAATGGTAGCTGATGGGCCTTTAAAACTAACGCTTTCAATTACATCAGGGTATAATGTACCCTGCGCTAGAAAAGTGAACTCTGGTAAATGCTTAACTTCTTGGTCGAAGATATCAATAAAGGTATTGCCAATGATTTTTCTCTTGGTTTCAGGATCAGAAATTCCTGCCAGTCTATCTAAAAATATATCGCTTGCATCAACGCCTTTTACGGGTAAATGAAGTTCATTTTTATATAAATCTAGAACCGTTTTAAACTCATCTTTTCGCAACAAGCCATTATCAACAAAGACACAAAGTAGTTGATCGCCAATTGCTTGATGAATTAAGGTTGCGACAACAGTAGAATCAACGCCTCCTGAGAGAGCGCATAAGACCTTATTGTCGCCAACAAGAGCTTTTATTTCTGAAATTTGTGATTCAATAAAAGAGGCTGCATTCCAAATGTAGGTGATATTGCAGATTTTATGAGCGAAGTTATCTAATAGGGCCTTTCCTGCTTGTGTATGCACTACTTCAGGGTGAAACTGCACTCCATAAATAGGCTTATTCAGATGCCTTATAGCGGCAAAGTCAACAGTTTTTGTTTTTGCTATGATTTCATAATCGCTAGAAAGTTCATGAACGTGATCGCCATGACTCATCCAAACTTGTGTATGTACTTCAACACCAGCAAATAAGGCAGATTCCTTAACAATTTCTAACTCAGCACGACCAAACTCGCGTTTATCAGAATTATCTACACTTCCTGGAATGGCTATATTTGCTAGACTTTGCATGCCGTAACAAATCCCAAGAATTGGAATATCCCACTGAAAAACCTCTTCATTCAAATAGGGAGCATCGTCGTCGTTAACACTCTTTGGGCCACCAGAAAGAATGACACCTGTTGGAAGATTGCCCACAAAAAGGGATAGGTCTGCATTATAAGGATGAATTTCACAATAGACTTGAGTTTCTCTTAATCTTCGTGCAATTAATTGCGTGTACTGAGAACCAAAGTCTAAAATTAAGACCCATTCTGGATGTGCGTGATGAAATGCCATAGTGTTGTAGGAGTTCTGCCTAGAAAAAAAAGTGTGTTTGATAAAAAGAAAAGCCGTTAAGAAGGTATAAACTCTTAACGGCTATAAATACTCAGCTTAATTGGCTATTGTTAAGCAATTACGTCTGAATATTGGCTATCAGAAAGTAAGCTATCTAATTCAGAAGGGTCGCTCATTTTAAATTTAACCATCCAGCCATTGCCGTAAGGATCTGTATTAACCAATTCTGGATCGTCTTCTAGGGCTTCGTTAATTTCTATTAACTCCCCAGTTATCGGGGAAAATAGCTCAGAAACCGTTTTAACTGCTTCTACAGAGCCAAAAACCTCTTCTTTGGCAAATTCAGAACCGACATCTTCAATATCTACGTATACAATATCGCCGAGTTCGCCTTGCGCGAAATCTGTTACACCAATAGTAATAGTGCCGTCGCCATTATCTTTGACCCATTCATGCTCTGGGGTATATTTTAGGTCTGATGGAATTGAAGACATAATGCTAATTAATTTTGAGTAGTTGGAATGTATTTAAAATGGTTTTCTAGATACTTAGTATCGAACTTGCTGTTGACAAAATTCTCATCTTCTAGTAATTGTATATGATAAGGAATGGTGGTTTTAATTCCTTCAATAACGAACTCACTTAAGGCTCTTTTCATTCTTCTGATGGCCGTAATTCTATCTGGACCTGATACAATTAATTTTGCAATCATTGAGTCGTAATTAGATGGAATTCTATAACCTGAATACACATGCGTATCAAGACGTACGCTTTGACCACCAGGGGGGTGGAAGGTTGTAATTAGGCCAGCTGATGGACGGAAATTATGATCAGGGTCTTCTGCATTTATGCGACATTCAATTGCGTGTCCACGAATTTTAATTGGTTTATCGCTAATAGGTTCGCCGGCAGCCATTAAAATTTGTTGTTCAATCAGGTCAACTCTGGTAATCTCTTCAGTAACGGGGTGTTCAACTTGAATTCTTGTATTCATTTCCATGAAATAGAAATCTCCATTCACGTCTACAAGAAACTCGATGGTTCCCGCACCTTCATAGTTAACAGCTTTAGCAGCGCGGATGGCAACTACGCCCATTTTTTCTCGGAGTTCCTCAGAAATTATTGGTGAAGGAGCTTCTTCCAATATTTTCTGGTGTCGGCGTTGCATAGAACAATCGCGCTCTCCGTAATGCATGATGTTTCCGAACCGGTCGCCCATGATCTGAATTTCAACATGTCTAGGGTTTACCACAAACTTTTCTAGATACAAGTCTCCATCGTTAAAAGCAGCTTCAGCTTCTTGAGAGCACGTTTTGAAAGCTCTTTCCATTTCAGAAGATTTCTCTACGAAACGCATACCTCTGCCACCGCCACCCGAGCAGGCTTTTAGTAGAACGGGGTATTTAATTTCTTCCGCAAATTGTATGGCTTCTACAATGGTTCTGACAATACCAGGGCTACCAGGAACCACAGGTACACCAGCTTTAATCATGGTGTCTTTAGCTACCGATTTGTGGCCCATTTTATCAATCATTTCTGCGCTTGCACCAATGAACTTGATATTATGTTCCTTACAGATCCTTGAGAATTCAGCATTCTCTGATAAAAAGCCATAACCTGGGTGAATTGCGTCGCTATTGGTAATTTCAGCAGCTGCAATAATTCGGGGAATCTTTAGGTAGCTGTCTTTACTTGCAGGCGGGCCGATACAAACTGCTTCATCTGCAAATTTTACATGCAAGCTATCTTTATCAGCAGTACTGTAAACAGCAACTGTTTTGATGTCCAATTCTTTACATGTACGAATTATTCGTAAGGCTATCTCACCGCGGTTTGCTATCAGTATTTTTTTAAACATAGTTTTTATTTAAGCTCAGCCAATAATGAATAGTGGTTGATCAAACTCTACAGGTTGCGAGTTACTAACTAATATCTCTTTAACAACACCTGCTTTATCTGATTCAATCTCGTTCATAATTTTCATGGCTTCAATAATGCATAAAGTCTGTCCAATTTCTACACGGTCGCCTACTTTTATGTATGCTGGTTCATCAGGTGAAGAACTTCCATAATAAGTACCAACAATTGGAGACGTAATAGCCTGGCCAGCAGCGATTGGCTTAGTTTCTGACTGAGTTGCTTCAGTACTAGATTGAGCTGAAGAGACACTAACAACCTGCTGAGGAGCAGGTGCGTGATGTACTGGAGCAGAGTTGGTATAAACTACATTTGTTGAGTTATTAGCACCAGTAACTCTGATTTTGAATCCATCTTGTTCTAGTTCAACTTCGTTAACACCGCTTTCAACAACGAAATTTATGATCTGTTTAATTTTTTTTAAATCCATGATAAATAGGCTTTGATTAAGCACTAGACTTTATGGTTAATTTGGTCTAGGCTAAAATTCATTTAAGTTATTTTACTCGCTCGACGTACGTACCAGTTCTTGTGTCAATACGAACTTTGTCACCAATATTGATAAATAGGGGAACTTGAATAGTTGCGCCAGCCGCAATTTGAGCTGCTTTTGTACCACCTTGAGCTGTATCGCCCTTCAAACCAGGCTCTGTGTAGCTAATTTCAACATTGATATGATCTAATGGCTCAGCATATAAGATTATATCTTTGTCGCCATCAACCATAACATTGGCTATTTCGCCTTCATTTAGAAATACTTTGTTTCTAACTTTGGAGGCTTCAACGCCAAATTGCTCATAGCTTTGTTGATCCATTAAATGGAACATATCTCCATCTCGGTAAAGGAATTGGTATTCATGGCGCTCTACACGCAATGATTCCATACTCTCACCAGATCTAAAGGTCTTGTCTATGGTCTTGTTATTAACAACGCCTTTTAGCTTAGTTCTAACAAAAGCGGGGCCTTTGCCTGGCTTTACGTGTTGAAATTCGATTATGGTATAAATTTCACCATCCATATAGAAGTTTAATCCATTGCGGAAGTCAGAGGTCGAAATTTTTGGCATATATAAAGTGTAACTAGATAGGGGTTTATTAGCTAGGTAAAATATCTCATAATGCGTTTACAACCAATAGTTGTTTACTCAAAAGGATTATATCCAAAGAACCTATTTGCTACTGTTAATAAGAAGATGATTCCTAGTATTGTTGGCGACAGATATTGTATACCAAAATGAATAAACTTCTCGTTTAAGCTGCCAATGAAATTGGGATTGCCATTAGCAAGTTCTTGACTCAAATTCTCTTTTTTCCACACATAAGCGGCAAAAACTACAATCATCATGCCACCTAAAGGAAGAAATGTATCACTAGATAGATGCTCAACAAGATCCATAAATGATACCGGTGAAACACTGCCAATGTAGGTCACAAATTCCGTAAAAAACGCACTACTACCGTTTGAGAGTAGGGAAGGTATACCAATAAGATAGATTATGGTCGACATTATTATAACTGCTTTCTTTCTTTTGACGTGGAATTCGTCAATGATGTAGGAAACGGGAACTTCTAATAATGATACTGTTGATGTTAAAGCAGCAAATGAAAGCAATAAGAAGAAACCAGCTCCTACAATAATACCGTAAGGACTTGAAAGCGATTCGAATACACCAGGCAGAACCGTAAATATCAAGCCCGGCCCACCTTCTATATTGCTGAAATCGCCATTATTCAAGTAAGCTACCAGTGGGAACATTAGCAAACCTGCTATAATAGCGATACCAACATCGGTTAGTGTTATTAAGGCAGCAGAGGTAATGATATTGTCTTTTTTACTGAGGTAGGAACCGTAGGTTATCAAGGCACCCATACCAAGGGATAGCGAAAAAAAGGCTTGCCCAAGCGCATTATAGACGGTTTCGAGAGTAACTTTACTAAAATCAGGTACTAGATAAAACTCAATTCCTTTCATTGCATTATCTAGTGTAAGCGAATAGGCGGCAAGGCCTAAAATCATAAACAGAAGAGAGGGCATTAGTATTTTAGAAGCTCTCTCAATGCCTGATGAAACGCCACTAGAAATAATGAATGCAGTAAGAATCATAAATATAATGGAATAAAGGGTAATGGTGCTCCAGTCTGAGATAAATTCACCAAAACGACCTCCTATATCAAAATGCCCTTGAAGCAACTCTATGAAATAACCAAAAGCCCAACCAGCAACCACATTATAGAACGACAGAATTAAAACACCACTTAAAATGCCTAGCCAACCTATGAAGCGCCAATTTTTATGACCAAGTGCAGTGAACGCACCAACTGCATTTTTCTGGGTTTTTCTACCTATAGCAATTTCTGTTACTAAAACTGGAAAACAAAGGACAAAGCAACAAACTAAATAAATAACAACAAATGCACCGCCGCCGCCGTCAGCTACTTCAAATGGGAATTTCCAGATATTACCAAGGCCTACTGCTGAACCAGCTGCGGCCAATATAAAACCGAGTTTAGAGTTCCAAGTACCTCGATTTGTAGTTGGTTGTGTTGCCAAAGGGATAAATATTAGGGATTTAACATTGAAATAAAGCTACGAAACATAAAAGATTTTTCCTTTTAATCCCGAATCTTTCTGAATATATAACCAGATTTAGGCTCTACATATAAGCTTCCACGCACAAAACCGTTTCCGTCCAATGCAACTCTTTGCATATTTAGTATTTCTTCCCAATCAAAATCGGGTAATTCAATCGTTTTAGCTTCATTAGATGCATTAAACAAAAGTAGAAGGTCATGGCTATCGCCCGCAACATAACCGTCAATCATACAGTTTAACATAAAGTCGTTTCCACAAGGCAAAAAGCTAAATGCACTAGTTGGGCTCAACCTAAGGCAAGAATGGGTTTGTCTTAACTCAATCAACCCTTTATAATAGTTGAATAACTCTTCATTGTCGTTAAGTTGCTGCCAATCAATATAATTAGTGGCATTATCGCGGCTGTAGGAATCATGAGATAACCAGCCTTCTTGCTTATCGTCTTTATGCAACCCCAACGGATTCCATTTTGCTCTAGCGAACTCTTGTCCAGCATGAATCATGGGTATTCCTTGTGAACAAAAAAGAAATAGTGCACCTAGTTTTGCCAAGCGTAATTGTTTCTTGTCTAATTTCTCAAAATTACCTTTTTCTAGGCTTTGACCCATTGGTACGGCCTTAGTTGCGTATCTGATAAAATCGCCAAAGGTATACCCATCATGCGATTCAATGTAGTTAATGGCATGGCTACTTTTTTTAAATAGGCCATTACTCTGACCTTGAAGCGTTCCCTTTAAGTAGTTTTCAATGGCAAATCGGCCATTACCATGATGCCATTCACCAAAAATAAAGCCTCTATGTTGATCAGGACTTGAACCTTTTATGCCGTTTCTGAATTTATCATTCCACGCAAGAAAGTCCATATTCGAGAATCCAGCTGGGTCGTACCCACCACCCCACGGCTCAGCAATCAGAATAACATGCGGATTAATCAATTTAGCCTCTTTTTGCAGCTTGATAAAGGTTTCTTTGTCTATGAGGTTAGCTAAATCAAACCTAAAGCCATCAATACGATATTCTTGCATCCAGTAGATGATAGAGTCTATGATTAGCTGACGAGCTTTTGGGCTCTCAGATCTAAAATCATTTCCACAACCAGAATCTGATCGCAAACTTCCGTCAGCATTTTTTCTGAGATAGTAGTCTTCAGAAATGAGTCGTAATGGGTTCATATCATAATTTGAAATATGATTATAGACCACATCCATAATTACGGTCAATCCTTCGTCGTGGCAAGCTTTAATGACTTCCTTAAACTCTGCAACAGCAGCACCGTTTTGTCCGCAAATTTCTCCAAAAGTTGAAGAACCATCTGAGCTAAAGACCGTTTCAGGTGCAAAGAAACCCGTAGTCATATAGCCCCAATAATTGGTTTCAAAAGGGTTCCAATTGTTTAACTCACCATCATAAGGGGGTTCATAGTAGGCAAACTTTTGTAATGGAAGAAACTCTACCGCGTTCACACCTAGTTTTTTAATATAGGGCAGGGCATCTTCAATAAATGCCTTATATATACTTTTGTGTTTACTAGTATTGCCGACTAAATCTTTGATATGAACTTCGTAGATGACTAGATCTCTGAGGTCGTTAGGGTAAACATTTCTCTGCCCTTTTCCCCAATCAAATTGTGTATTAACCAATTTTGCTTTGGGAAATTGATGATGATTATTGATTGTAGTTAGGTATTTAGCATAAGGATCTGCGAAGATAGTGGTGTCTGCCACTCCATTTTTTACAGCCTTAAATCCATAATTCCAATCGGTCAGATGCATTTCAACAATGCCACCCCAATCACCAAAACCATTTGGTAATAAGTTAAAGCTTAGGCTATTTACTTTATTGTAGTCTTCAAAAAGTTCAACGGTTAGGCTTTCTGCATCTGGGTGGAAGACTTTAAAAACGGTGTAATCTCTGAAAACATGTGCACCGTAGGGGAAGCTAAAGGCATTTAAGTCTAGTACATCAAATTTTGCAACGGGTCTTTCTTTTAGTTGTAAAATTCGGTTATAACTAATTCTACGAAGAATTGCTTTTATCTGAGCTAATAGGGGTTCCCAGTAGTGCTCATCATTTAAGATGGTATCTGCACCAGCCTCGTATAAAGTATGATTGTGCTGTTTGTTAGACTCAACGACAATGATATGCACCCATTCTGAAATAGCACGAAGCTTTTTGATTATACCAATTACCTTATCTAAATCTCGTTCAATTACTACGCTAACAATAGATTTTTCAGCTACTTTTATTAGTTGTTTAAAGTCGGGCTGGTCAACAGATATTGGATAAACATCTAAACCAGAATGAACAAAATTATCTACAAGGCCTTTGTAGATATTTGGGTCTGTACTGATACTGAAAATTTGGTTCATAGGCTATTTACTAGAAAGGTGTTCTAGCTAATTTTACTCCCATTTTCGGCTTCTGAGCCCAATAGCTCTAATTTTCCGTCTCTGTTTTCTGCCATCAAAACCATGCCTTGGCTTTCTATACCCATCATCATTCTTGGCTTTAAGTTTGCAACAACACATACTTTTTTCCCAACAATGCTTTCTTCTGTAAAATAGGCTGCTATACCCGATAAAATTGTTCGTTTTTCAAAGCCTAAATCTATTTCAAGCTTTAGTAATTTCTTTGATTTTTTCATCTTTTCTGCCGCAATAACTGTCCCAATTCGTAAATCAGGTTTTAGGAAGTCTTCAAACTCTATAGTATCCGCCAATTGGACAAAAGGCGTTTCTATATCAACTTCGTCTGAAACTTTTACAGGATTTAAAGCTGCTGATTTTTCATGTAGCTTAATTAATTGCGCTTCAATAAGCTCGTCTTCAATTTTCTTAAACATAATTTCAGGATCTGCAATGGCTGAGCCTGAAGCTATCATTTTGGTATTAATATCCTGCCACATTGCGGTCTCAGATAAACCAAGTTTTTTTCTGAGACTGGCCATTTTTTTCGGCATAATCGGGTCGAATAAATAGGAGAGTGCAGCGCTTATTTGCACACTAACATAAACGGCATTCGCACATGCTTCTGGATTGGTTTTGCGGGTTTTCCATGGCTCAGAATCGGTTACATATTTATTACCAACTCTAGCAAGCTGCATGCTTTGGCTGATAGCTTCCTTGAAATTATAGTTTTCATAAGCTTTTGAAACAGCAGCTAATTGATCTTCAATAGCTTTTAGTGCAGCCAAATCACCCTCTGATGGATTATTAAGTAATGGTACTTTTCCATCAAAATATTTTTGTACAAAGCTAAGCGTTCGGAATAAAAAATTCCCAAGAACATCTGCTAATTCATTATTAACTCTGCCCTGAAAATCCTTCCAAGAGAAGTCAGCATCTTTATTTTCGGGCATGATGCAACCTAGTGCATATCGAATTAAATCGGCATCAAAATCGGCCAAAAACTCATGCACCCAAACGGCCCAACCTCTAGAAGTAGATAGCTTTTGACCTTCCAAATTCAAGAACTCGTTGGCCGGTACTTGTTGCGGTAAAACATAATCGCCGTATTCCATTAAAATAGAAGGGAAGATAATACAGTGAAAAACAATATTGTCTTTCCCAATAAAATGGATTAATTGACTCTCATTTTCTGTCTTCCAATACTTCTCCCATAAATCGGGTTTGCCAATAGATTCAGCCCATTCTTTGGTGGCTGAAATGTAGCCTATTGGAGCGTCGAACCAGACATAAAGCACTTTACCTTTGGCACTTTCTAGGGGAACAGGAACACCCCAACTCAAGTCGCGAGTTACCGCTCTATCAGCTAAGCCATCGTTGAACCAGCTCTTAACCTGACCCATTACATTGCTTTTCCAGTCGGTTTTGGTGTTTAGCCAAGCTTCTAACTTTGGCTGTAGATCACCAAGAGGCAAATACCAGTGTTCAGTTTCTCTGAGAACGGGCACACTATCAGAGAGCGCACTTTTTGGATTTATTAAATCGGTAGGAGACAAAGATGAGCCGCATTTTTCACATTGATCACCATACGCATGATCGTAGCTACAGCTTGGACAAGTTCCATAAACGTATCTATCGGGTAAAAACATCTGTTTTTGCTCGTCAAACAATTGAGCCTGAGATTTCTTAACAAAACTGCCTTTTTCTTCCAGTTTCTTAAAAAACTCTTGGGAAGTTGCTCGGTGTGTTTGGCTAGACGTTCTGCCGTAATAATTAAAGTCAATTCCTAAATCTTTGAAGGCTTTTTTATTGATTTCGTGGTATCGATCAACAATATCTTGTGGAGATACGCCTTCTTTTTCGGCGGCAATAGTAATGGGAACTCCATGCTCATCAGAGCCACAAATAAAGACGATGTCGGCATTAACAGCTCGTTTGTAGCGTACATATAGATCTGCGGGAAGGTAGGCGCCAGCTAGGTGGCCAAGATGCAGAGGCCCGTTTGCATAAGGCAGTGCAGCGGTTACTAAAATAGGTTTATCTGAGGTTGCCATTAAATCGATTATTTTGGTAGAACAAAGATGCCCAATATACGCATCATTAGAAGGCTTATGCTAAGCTTTTAGCAACAAAAGCGTAAAGTACCACGCCTAAAGCCACAGAAATATTTAAAGAATGTTTGTGACCATATTGTGGAATCTCTACAAAATCATGGATTTTAACAATGAAAGCCTCATCTATACCACGCACTTCATTGCCAAAAACTATATTCATGGCTTGTTTGGGTTTTTGATAGTGTTGAAGCTCTATACTTTGCTCCATTTGTTCAATTCCCACATAATGAAACTGCTGTGTAGGGTAGTTTTCTAGAATTTCGTCAACTGTTTTATAGTATTCCCATTTCACAAATTCTTCTGCACCAATAGCGGTTTTACTAATCTCAGCATCTGGCGGGGTAGGCGTGTAACCACTCAAAATGATCTTATTTACCCCAAAAGCATCAGCCGATCTAAAGGCAGAACCTACATTGTGCTTCGAGCGGATATTATGTAAAATTAGATTTACAGGAGCACTATGGAATGGCGTAGATCTTGATAAATTCCTTGATAGGATGCTTTCAGTGGTTAATTTCTTCAAAATTAGGAGAGGTTTAGCAAAGGTGTTTTTCGGTAAAAAGAATAAGTTAATTTACTTGCGCTAAATTATGTAGAGTAAATCATAAACACCCAAAGTTTCTATAGAATATTAAAAGCATTGTAGTGTTGAATCTGATTGGTTAAAAGCCTTATTTTGCTGTTTGCCTCGTGGACATAGTCCATGGGGTTTTTTTATAGTAGTAACTAGCTCTTCCTAACACTAATCCAACTGTTTTGAAATTCAATTACTTATCCCAAGAAGGGTACGATAGATTAAATGCTGAGCTGCACGACCTAAAAACTCGAGGCAGAAAGGATATTGCAGAAGAAATTGCAGAAGCACGTGCAAAGGGCGATCTAAGTGAGAACGCCGAGTACGATGCAGCAAAAGAAGCGCAAGGTCATTTAGAAACTCGTATTCTAGAGCTTGAAAATGTTATGGCTAATGCACGCGTAATAGATGAGAGCAAAATTGATGCTACCAAAGCTTTTGTTGGCTCAACCCTTACTATCTTGAACAAAAAGATGAAAAAGGAAATGAAATATACCTTGGTATCGCCTCAGGAAGCTGACATGACCAAGAACAAGATTTCTATTGAATCTCCTATTGGTAAAGCACTGCTAGGTAAAAGCTTAGAAGATGAGGTTACAGTTAATGTACCAGTGGGTGAACTTACGTTAATACTTAAAAAGATTGAACGCTTAGGCTAGTTAAGTCAAATGTTTAACTAGTCCTTTACCGTAAACTTGAGCTCTTTGATGGGCGTTGTAGAGCCCTCAATAAGTAATTGTAATCGCCAATTCCCCTGTCTTGCCGTGATGTAGCTGTAGGTTCGCCATTGGTTAGAAATACCAATTTGAACGGGGAAACTAAGATAGATTTCATCATCCTTTATCCAGTTGAACAGCACATTTTGTTCTGCTGCTAAATTGGTGAAATCAGCATACGCCCAAATTTTTTGTCCTACAGCTATGTTTTTGTAATCTAGACTATCACCAGGCGCTTTGTCGTCTATACTTGCAACTAAGCTTAGTTGATTTAAAACTAAGCTATCACCTTCAGAGATAGTTATAGGTGCATTATATGCGGATGATTGGGGCCATGAAATGGCTGTTTCATGCGCAAAAAGAGCAGTGTTGGGAAGGATTGCGAATAAAAGTTGGAAAAAACTAAATGCTAAAATCATTTTACACTTTGTATTGGTAGATTGTGTGGCACTAAAATAATCTCATTCAGCCAAAATGAAAAAGTTAATTGACGCTTATCTTTATAGCATTGACCCAAGTGATAATCAGACCTTGCGCTTTTTAGTATTTCTTCGAAATAAGGCCAAAGTATACGGTGGTCAATGGCGTATGGTAGGAGGTAAGGTAAAGAAAAATGAGACCTATTGGCGAGCGGCACTCCGAGAAATTAAAGAAGAAACAGCGCTTATACCGAATGAATTTTGGGTAGTGCCGTCGCTAAATCAGTTTTATGAGCCGCAATCAGATATGATTTTGCCAATTCCAGCATTTGCTGCACGAGTTCCATTAGATGCAAAAATCACATTAGATGAAGAGCATAGCGAGTATAAGTGGATTGGCATTCAAGATGTACATCAATATGTGCCATGGCCAGAGCAGCGGCGTTTAATGCATCTTATTTATGATATTGTGCGCTCTAGGGGAATTTTAGAAGAGTGGAAGATCTCGCTTTAGCGGGCTATTCTAATGGAATTTATCGCAATAAGTGCTTTTTGCTCTGTTTTGATAGCCCATCTACTGAAGATGGTTATTAGGAGTGAGCTTCGTCTTTCTCATGTGCTAATGGTAAATTATTTTGTTGCAACCATAGCAGCAGCTGCACAAGTTTCGCCACAGCACGGCTTTGTTAGTCCTTTTGCGGCTTATGATATGTGGGCGGTAGCGATTGTTACGGGATTTATCTTTATCGGCACCTTTTATCTGTATGGGTATTGTGTTGATGCAAATGGGGTTGGACTCAGTCTTGCTGCCATGCGAATGTCTTTGGCAATACCTGTATTTATTTCGGTTTACTTTTTTAATGAACAATTGAACATCAAGGGGATAATAGGCTTCATTCTGGTTTTTATAGCGCTGATGCTCATGATTCCAAAATCCCAGAACAAAGAAAAGAAGCAATTTGTAAAGTTTAAATTTGACAGGATCAGCGCCTATCAGTCGGGCTTGTTTTTATTTTTACTGTTTATGTTAACGGGCCTCGGAGATTCTTCTCTGAAACTTTTTGAGCGTTATTATACTGAGATTGCTAGAGAAGAGATGTTTATGGCAATTGTTTTTTTAGGCGCTTTTTTCATGAGTATTGCCATAAGTTGGAATATGGGGAAGCTATGGCCCAACATATACGAAATTCTATTTGGGGTCTTAATTGGAATTCCCAATTTATACTCTAGTATTTTTGTGCTTAGAGCGCTTTCAGAGTTAAATGCTTCTAAGGTTTTTGCGCTAGTAAACGTAAGTATTGTAGTATTAGGTGCCTTAACGGGTTGGCTAATTTGGAAGGATAAAATGCAAAAGAGGCAGGTTATAGGCTTAGGCGTTGGAATAGCGGCTTCTTTTTTATTGGCTTATGCGTGATTCTTGGCAGCATGTGGATGTCGGCATCTCGGCTACGCTCGATAACTACGAGCTCTATCAAAGAATTTTTTTTCCTAATTTCTCGCCATAACGCCTAATCGAAAAAACACCATGAGTCTAACGCAGTCAGAATAATAATCCAACGAATCTTCGTTAGCAGAGGCGTAATCCCGCCCTCGGTAAATTTATTCGCTTCGCTCATAAACACTTGGGCTACGTTCGATATCAGTATGCAGCGAACGTAGCGAGTAATACCACGAAATCCGCGCCAGGCGGACTTAGTAGTACCCTATAAGGGATTCTGTTCGCCGTGGCGAATACTCGCTAAACTCGTGTTCAGAATGACATAGTAGCTAGAGTTTCTCATTTCTTATTAATTCCTATTCGGTCTATTTTTGTTCATCATTTCCTCACGATGTTTTTTCTGTATCGTCTGAAGCTTTTCAAACTGCTCATTAGTTAAGATTTCCTTTAGCGAAGCATTAAGCTTTTTCTGGCTCTCAGCCGTTGCTTTCCGCATCTCCCCCATCATAGCTCTACGATTTTGTCTATCCGACTTTAGTTCAGAACGCAATTGATCCCTGCTACTGGTATTTCTTTCTCTATTTGCCTCTAACAGCGGTTTAACCTTTTCAATCTGATCGTCAGTCAATACAAGATCTGTTTTAAGTTGCTCAAGTCTTTCAACTAATGAAGGCTGTTGCTTTTGATTTTTGGCTCTTTTTTGAGCAAATAATACTGGCGCTGTGAGTAAAAGTACTACACTCAATAGAAGTAGACTTTTAATAATGGTTTTCATAAGTATGTTCCCATAATTGGTTATTTAGAATAGTGTCATATTGTGCCTCATTAGACGCACTGAATAATTCAGGGTTCAACTATTTGAGGAACTTTATTATTATCCTTACGAATAATCAATCATTTCCCTGATTCCTGAGTACCCTATTTCAATGAGCAACGAACCAAATAAAAGCGAGTATCTTTTCAGTTCTTGGCTACGACAAGCCGATAGATGGATAGATTTACTCTCAGAGCCACCTCACAGCATAAATAAGCTAACTAGCGACAAGAATTTCTTGGCAGTTCTTGACCAGAGAATGCCAAATAGTGTGCTAGATATAGGCTGTTCAGACGGTTATATCGTAGATTTCTTCACTAAACAAGGTAAATATGCGGTTGGTGTGGATACTATCGAAGAGTTTATAGATTATGCAAAAGAATCCAAGAAGGGGCAATTCTTGCATTGCGAAACTACTGCAGATTTATCAAATATCAAGGCTTTACATACCCAAAAGTTTGATCTTATTGTGCTAAATCATGGCGTTTTCATTAGTGATGATTTGCCTTCAACACTAAAATACATCAGCGAATTACTGACAGAAAATGGTGAGATAATTATCCAAACTATCCATCCGGTTGTTTTGGCTGAAGCCAAAAATACTTATAAAAACTCTTGGCAGGCTTGCTATTGGGAATTATCTGAGGAAGCCTCGATGCTAGACGCACCTTACCCAATGTATATCCGAACTTTTTCGAGTTGGTACAAAGTCTTTCGCACGGCTGAGCTTAAAATTACCGATATTTGTGAGCCATTATTAGGCGATGATAAAAAACCAAATTCCATACTTTTTGTATGTTCAAAATAATTCAAGTTAATCTGTTTAATTACTTATAAGGCATGAAATTAACAGATAGAATCAAGGAAAATATTAGAGAAACTGCAGACATTGTAGAAGTTATAGGTCATTATGTAGATTTGAAGAAAAAAGGGAGCTATTACGTCGGATTAAGCCCTTTCAAGCAAGAGAAATCTCCTTCATTCACAGTGACGCCAAAAATGGGAATCTTCAAAGATTTTTCCACGGGGATTGGTGGGGATGTATTCAAATTTTTGATGGAAGTAGAAGGCTGGTCGTTCATGGAAACCGCCAAACATCTAGCCGAACGCTATCATGTTGAACTTCCAAAAGAGTCGCCTGAAGAACAGCAAAGAGAGCATCAAGAAAATACATTCAGGCAAGGTGTGCTTCATGCCATGTCTTTTGCCTGTGAATTCTATACAAACGCATTGTATGAACTTCCAGAAGCAGAAAAAGCCCGTGAATATGTAAGAGAGCGCAAAATAACCCGAAAAGCACTAAAGAATTTTAAGCTAGGTTTTGCTCCACGATCGGGTAAAGCACTATTTGAAGCCGCAGAAAAAGCACAAATAAAGCACGAATACCTTGTTGAAGCTGGATTAATTAAACAGCGAAATGAAAATTCGGAGGAATGGTTCGATTTTTTCCGGAACCGGTTGCTTTTTCCCATAGCCGATACCAATGGAAATGTAATTGCTTTTGGCGGAAGGATATTAAAAGGGGATAAAGGCCCAAAATATATCAACTCTTCCGAGTCAATTTTGTACCATAAAGGGGATGTTTTGTACGGTATAGATTCGGCAAAACACGAAATTCGTAAAGAAGGTGATGTGATTTTGGTGGAAGGCTACACCGATGTTATTGGATTGTGGCAAGCGGGAATTGGGCACGTTGTGGCATCAAGCGGCACAGCACTAACGCCAAATCAGTTAAAGTTGATTAAGCGTTATGGCGAGAAAATCTGCATGAATTATGATGGCGATACCGCTGGGCAAAATGCTATGCTTCGTGGAATCTCATTAGCGTTTAAAGAAGGCTTATCCGTGCAAATTCTGCAACTTCCCGATAAAGAAGATCCTGATTCTTATGTACTAAAATATGGTGGAGAAGCTTTCTTAGCGCATAAAAAAGAACATTCTACCGATTATATGCTGTTCATGATCGACAATGCGAAATCGGTTGGGAAGTGGGCTGATCCGGTTGGACAATCTGAAACCATAGATGAAATTCTGAGCATTGTTGCCACCTTAGACAATGAAATAGCAACAGAAGCCAGTATAAACTTGCTAGCTGATTATTCAAAAATTGGCACTAAAGCACTATTTCAGGGTTTAGAAGCAGTAAAAAAGCGACAGTTAGAAGCCAAGCAAAAGCAAGAGCGTACAGAGCGAATACGAGCTTCAAGAAATCAAGAAGCGACTTCAACACAGCAAGGCGCTCAGCAAAGTCTAAATGATGCGCCGCCATTAAGCGATGACGACTTCTCTTATTTCGTGGATTCTGAAGTAGGATCTTATATGCCTAGTTTGCAAGAACTTCAGATGATTGAGCCAAAGATAGAAGTTCCGCCGTATGAAAAAGAACTCATACGCTTGCTCATAAGTTTTGGTCAGAGTATGGGTACTTTTGTGTTCTTGTACATAGATGCTGATTTGATTAAAACAACTTCGTTACGCGAATTATTCAACTATTTGCAGCAAAAACATTTGGATGAAAATTATCCGACTTTTGAAAATATCTTAGAAGAAGAATCGTTTAAAGAGCTAGTAAGTGAAATTTTTGAAGAGCGGGAAAAGCCCAGTAAAAATCATGTCGAGAAAGTAGGAGTAGAGCGCAAAAAAGACAAAAAGCCCTTTGATTCGGCTCGATCTGTCATGCGTGTAGTTGTTTTGAAGCATTTGGAAGGAAGGGTAAAAGCCATAACGGAAGCCTTTTTATCGGTTCAAGAAATTGAAAAGAAGCAGGCTTTACTAGATGAGCGAATGGTGATAAATCAGCATATAAAACGTCTACATAGTGATCGTTTGGCCGATCTTTTTGAACTTCCAGAAAGCCTATTGGTAGAAGCCAACAAGGATGATGTCTTTAAGTATGTTCGTAAGAGTGAGCGGGGGGGCTAATCTACGCAAGCGGATTACCAGGTGTGAGGTTATGCCTTCGGCAGGTTATAGGTACTGGAATTTCTGATGCTAACGAGTAGGCCCAATGACGGATTCTGAAGTATTTCTCGTTCTCCCGACTGCGTCGCAATCTTTCGTGGAAGTACTATTCTGACTGCGTCAGAACAGTGGGATTAGTCTTCGGGTGGAAATATATACTTCGGCTCTGCCCAGTGACCTAGGTTATAAGTTGTGAGAAATTCAGAAATTAAAGTAACTGCATTGATTGCAAGCCTAATGAAAAATACAATAACACTGATGAAGTCGAGAGAAAAAGTAACAACGCCAAAGCCAATACAAAGAACGAAGTGAGTAATATCACGAGCGAGCGAAGCGAAAGAGTAATCCCCATAAAAAAGGAGATCCTATTCAACGCGGCGAATACTCTCCGCTGCACGAATAGTTGTTCAGCAAGACGTTCTTTGTTATGCCCCATCCCTTAGGTTATAATTTTTCTGATATGATCCATGACCAAATACTTCCATTATAAAATGGAATACTCACTCGTTTAAAACCAAATCTTTAGTCGGAGTTGAAAGTGTAACTCCTGGAGGCAGGTCAAGTATGGGTTCATCATCTATGTGGATACCACCGTTATCATCGTCATCATTTTCTTGGTCATCAGGAAGCAAATCTTTAATAACTTTATAGATGACATACGCATTTAACACGAGGAAGGGTACGTAAAATGGGTGAGACGTGAAGAAATCTTGCATATAATAAAAGCTCAATATTTAAACAATTTTCTTACTACATAACAAAAATAACTACTGCACCATTTACTTGTTTAAAATTTGGGAAGACGCTCTTGGCACTACCCCGTCATTGCGGGCAATGAGCATAGCGAATGTTCCACCGCGGCAGACGCAATCTATGAGATCCTGTTCGCAGCGGCGAATCGCTGCATTTACTGTTCAGGAAGACGCAATAGCCAGAATTTCTGCTTTCCTAATTTCCTATTATTCGTATAACCTCAAATCTGAGCGAAGCGGCACCTATGACCTAGATATATTCCCAACCGCATTCAACGCATTCATCTTGAACTTCTCGAACTTTGCCCTGCGTATTGCACTGCCTTCAAATAATGCATCATACTGGGCTACAGATAGTTCTTCCCAGTAATTGAGGTCTTTGTCTAAGAGCTTTTGCCTGACATCAAAATCTTGTATGCTTCCTACCTTGGCTTTGCGATTCCATGGGCAGACTTCCTGACAAATATCACAGCCAAACATCCAATTGCCAACAGAGGATTGTAATTCACTCGGAATTTGGTCTTTTAGTTCTATCGTTAAATAGGAGATACATTTGTTCGCATCAACCTTATAGGGCTCGTAAATGGCTTGGGTCGGACAAGCATCTATGCATCGAGTGCAGCTGCCGCAATGGTCGGTTGGCGGACCTTCATTCACTTTGAACTCGGCATCAATAATCATTTCCCCAATAAAGAAGTAGGAGCCCGTTTTGCGCTCTAACAACATCGAGTTCTTTCCCTGCCAAGCTAGTCCAGCATCTACTGCCCAAGCACGATCAAGAACTGGAGCCGAATCCACAAATACCCTTCCTTCCAAGCCGCCATTAATCTCTTTGGTGAACGCAAACAACTCATGAAGCTTTTTCTTGAGCACTTTATGATAATCTCTACCTTGGGCGTATTTAGCAATTTTCGGCTTCGTATTCGCCTCCCAATTTCCCTTTTTATCTGGAAAATGATAATGACTCTGCTCTTTGTGTTCCTCCCGATAATACGACGCCAACACACTTACCACCGTTTTAGCACCTGGCACTAATTTGGTCGGATCTATGCGCTTATCAAAATGCTGCTCCATCCAAAGCATATTGCCATGTCGACCTTGATTCAACCATTCTTCCAACTTTCTGGCTTCATCGTCTAATTGCCTCGCTTTCGCAAAGCCACAAGCATCAAAACCTAGCTCGTCTATGGCAAATCGCTGAACTAAGTGGGTTTTTTTTTCAAGCTCGGTCATAAAATCCTACCAAAATCGCCTAAAACGGCGCTTCATCTTCGCCTGAAGGGTTATATCCAATAGGTGGGGGAGTCGAAGCGTTATTTCCACTATTTGAGTTACCATCTATATTGGTTTGCTCAACAGAAAAGGCCGTTTCCTGTGCTCCATTGAACGGAGTTTGCATTACCGGCGCCATATTATCAAAGCGAGTGATATTCTTGCGGAAGAGTAGCTCAACCGTACCAGTTGGTCCACTACGTTGCTTCGCTATAATTACTTCTGCCAGGTTTTCCGTAGATCGGCCGTCCTCAGTAGTCATTTTGTTGTAATACTCAGGGCGATACAAGAACATTACAATATCGGCATCCTGCTCAATGGAGCCTGATTCACGTAAATCGGAGAGCTGTGGACGCTTATCGCCACCTCGTTGCTCAACTGCACGACTTAACTGAGATAGGGCCACTACAGGGATTTTCAGCTCCATCGAAATGGCTTTAAGTCCACGAGAGATGGTCGCAATTTCTTGTTCACGGCTTCCTGTTTCCATGCCTTTTGCCGTCATAAGCTGAAGGTAATCGACAACCACTAGACCAATATCATGCTCTTGTTTAAGTCGGCGACATTTAGATCGCAACTCAGAAATGGACAGCGATGGTGTATCGTCAATGAAAATATTGGCGGTGTGCATTCTTCCTGCCGCTTTAATCAGCTTATCGAAATCGGTATTGTCGAGCTGACCTTTGCGCACTTTCTGGGCATCAACTCCGGCTTCCATGGTTAATAAACGCTGAACTAAAGACTCAGACGACATCTCTAAACTGAATAGAGCAACAGTTGTTCTAAGTCGCTCATTTTCGTGCATAGCTGCATTTCTGGCACAAGTAAGGGCAAAAGCCGTTTTTCCCATAGCTGGTCTTGCGGCAATAATGATCAACTGTCCTGCCTGAAAACCTGTGGTAAATCGATCGACATCGGTGCCGGTAGGAACACCCGTAATGGCGTCTTTACGATTCATCAAATCCTCGATCATTTCAATAGTATCGGGAAGGATGGATCGTAGATTTTTAGACTCTTTTTGGTTCCTAAGGCTTGCCAACTTGAAAACTCTAGACTCGGCAACTTCTAATGTATCGTAGGCATCCGAGGTATTTTCATAGGCTTGTTCAATGACTTGATTACACTCTTGAATTAGCCGACGTTTTAGCGATTTTTCTGCAATAATTTGGGAATGGTATTCCACATTTGCAGCCGAGGCAACCGCGTTGGTTAGGTGGGTCAAATAATTACTTCCACCTACTAAATCGAGCTTTCCATTGTCTCGAAGCTCATTCTCCAGTGTTAGAATATCTGGCTGATTGTTTTTTTGATACAAATTGGCAACGGCTTCATAAATTATCTGATGCGATGGTTTATAAAAGTCTTCCTTTACAAGCATGTTTAGAACTTGATCAAGTGCATCTTTATCAATAAGCATACTCCCAAGAACGGCCTGTTCAATGTCTAATGCCTGTGGGGGTATTTTTGCGCCTTCTGCCATAAAATTTTGTACGTTCTGTGAAGTTAAGAGGTGGTCAATTTACGTGATTTTTTGCTTTATTAGGGCTAAATCGGATATAAATTCAGGCTTCCAATTTGGGTTTCTAAGCAGCGCCGCCGGATGGTAAGAGGCCGTAAGTTCTGTTTGCTCAAAAGGGTAGAAATTCCCTCTCATGGTTTTTAAAGGCCATTTATTATTCAGTAGTGTTTGAGCAGAAATTCGGCCTACACAAAGAATGATTTTTGGCTGAACAAGCTGAATTTGTCGAACTAAATAGGGCAGGGCATATTGCCGCTCAGCTGGCTTAGGGTCTCGATTATCTGGTGGACGGTGTTTTACGATATTGGCTATATAAACATCTTCCCTTGTTAATCCTAAATGCTCTTCAATCAGGGAAATAAGAAGCCTACCAGATCTGCCAATAAAGGGCTTCCCCACTTTGTCTTCTTCTGCACCTGGGGCTTCCCCAATGAGCATTAAAAGGGTATTTTCGTTTCCACTTGCAAAGACTAAACGGGTATTTGCTAAGTCGGTTTTAAGATTTTCATCAGTCAAACAAGCCGCCTCTAGTTTTGTAAGGCTATCGTATTTTTGAAGGGAAGCGATGCTTGGTGCTAGTACTTTGCTCATAAGCTATCTAAGAATTTTCTGAATGCTTGTAGGTCTTCCCATGCTTCGCGTTTTAATTCAGGTTTTTCTAATAAATGGGAAGGAGAGTGGGTGTAAAAGATTTTTAAGCCACTAGCTAGGGTATGAAATCCTCTTTTAGGCTCTTCATTTTCCTGAATAATGGCTAACCTTTCTAATATCTTTGGGTTGAAGCAAAGCAGTAGTTTTGGAGAAAGGAGTTCCATTTGTTTACGAAAAAAGGCGACTTCCTTTTCGTTAAACTCAGCATTATCAGCCTTAGTTTGGGATTTTGAAAGAGCTGTTACAAAAAGACTATCTATTGGTAAGCTAATGGCAGACAACATTTTAGTGAGTAAAGTGTATGCATCCACCTTTCTTAGCTGATTATTTTCATCATAAATAGTTTTATTGAAAATAAGTGCAACAGCAGCATCAGTTGGTCCTGTATAAATTCGCTTAGAGCTTGGGTGAACTGATGTTTTAGGTAATTCAAAGAAGGCTGCATAATTTGCGTGTAGATCATCTAAGGAGTTTGCTTTAGATAGAGTCCATACAGCAGTATCCTCTTGTAGTTCAACGGAATCAGCTACGCTTTCTTGTACTGGCTGCTCTGAGTGTTCTCTCTCTATTACTTCATCATTCAGTTTTTCTTCAACAACTAAACTTGCATCAACAGGGTACGTTTTATGGTAGTAGGGGCCATAAACTTCTTGATCCCAAGCTAAGGATTCGGCAATATCATCAAGGATTGAAGGCATAGATAGAAATTATATTTAAGAGTAGATTGACCGATTAAGTTTTTTTCGCTTTATTGTAGGTACAAACTTAATTCTCTTAATCTAATGGAAATTGTTATGAATGTTGGAAAAATGGACAAAGTAATTCGTGGAATAATTGGCGTTGGTGCGGCTAGTTTCGCTTATTTTGGTGCAGAGTCTGGTGGTACACTGGGAATCATACTATATGTAATAGCCGGTATTATGATTGTAACCGCTGCTGTTGGTTTCTGCCCGATCTACAAAATTATAGGTACAAATACCTGTAAACTAGACCTAGAAACGAAGTAAAAAACCCAGTTTATACGTCTTCGATTAAGTTTTTTAAGGCCAAATCTTCAAGTAATTTCTCATCTTGGAGGTTGGCACTAAAAGCCATGTCTTGTAAATCATATTCATTTAACGCAATGGCCAATAACTGGTTTTGTAGGGCTTGGTTCATTGGGTGTTTAACACGCAAATAATTATCTGTCCAGCCATAGATGAACTCAGCATCACTAGCGCTTTCGAATAAAACTTGTCGAGTTGCTCCACTAAATTGCTGATCAAAATGAGCTCGTTTTTTATCAGATAAAGCTCTGAGAATGTGCGTTCGTTTTTTTCGGATATTCTTTGGAACCACATCTGTCATTGATACTGCTCGCGTATTTGGTCGCTCTGAGTAGGTGAAGGCGTGCAAGTAGGAAACGTCTATTTCTTTGATAAAAGCCAAAGATTCATTAAATATTTCTTCCGTTTCCCCAGGATGTCCTGTTATCACATCGGCGCCAATACAAGCATGTGGCATGAGCTTTTTAATTAAGCTCACTTTATCTGCGTACAACTTGGAAAGATATCGTCGACGCATTTTTTTAAGCATAAAATCCGACCCACTTTGTAATGGGATGTGGAAATGCGGCTGCATAATAGGGTTTTCTGCCACTAGCTGTATAATCTCATCGTGCAATAAATTAGGCTCGATGGAAGACACCCGAATTCGCTGCATTCCTTCTAGCGCAACCAATTCTTGAAGCAGCATCAACAAGTTTTGGTCTGTACCGTAGCCAAAGTCGCCCGAATTCACACCTGTAATTACAATTTCTTTGTAGCCCGCATCAATAATTCGCTTTGCTTGAGTTACCACCGTATCAATTGCTGGACTTCTAGAAGCGCCTCTTGCCAAAGGAATGGTGCAAAAAGCGCAGTTGAAATTACAGCCATCTTGCACTTTTAGGAAAGCTCTAGTTCGGTCGTCTGATGAAAAAGCATTGTGGAAATCAACGGCTTCATTAACATCTGAGCGAAAGATGAGCGTTTCTTCCTGTTTCTCAAATTTCTCGATTAAATCGAAGAGCTTAAACTTACTTTTTGCCCCAAGTACCACGTCAACGCCATCAATACCGGCAATTTCTTCTGGTTCTAACTGCGCATAACACCCAACAACAGCTACAAAAGCCTCTGGATTTTGCCTTTGTACCCGTCTTGCAAATTTACGGGCATCTTTATTGGCATCTTGCGTTACCGAGCAAGTATTGAGTACATAAACATCAGATTCAGCATCAAATGGCACGGTTTCATAGCCATTTTTTTCAAAACTACGCTTTATCGTAGAGGTTTCTGAAAAATTGAGTTTACATCCAAGAGTGTGAAAAGCAACTTTTGGTTTATCAGACATCGGCAAGAAGGGGTTTTCTTCGAAGTATTGAACTTTCGACTGTGTGCTAAAGGTTGTAAGTTAAAGACTAAAGTAACACAAAAAGCAAACTACTATGAAGCTTATTCTACTTACCATTGGACTTCTCGGACTAGCCATCGCAGGCATTGCAATAAAAATTTTAGTAAAGAAAGGCGGCGAATTTAGCGGAACTTGCGCTAGTAATAGCCCATTTTTAAATAAAGAAGGCGAAGCTTGCGGGTTATGCGGTGCTTCTGCAGAGGAACGTTGTAAAAGCGAAGAGTCTAAAGCTGTGGCATAATAGCTTTGATACGTAAATTTTTCGAATTCCAAACCGATAGAACTTCCTCTTCATTAATATAGATCAGGAAGGCATCATAAGCTCCTTCATTGTCCACTAGAAATCTCTGGGCTTTTTCATAGCCCATTGCCATTAATGCAGTTGCTATGGCATCAGCCTTTGCGCAGTTCTCTGTTACCACTGTTGCACTCAATAATTTTGATTTCACAGGTCTCATGGCAATCGGATCAATAATATGGCCGTATTTCTCGCCCGTATTTTCGTCTACTTTCACATTTCGATAATTCCCAGAAGTAGCCAAAGACTGCCCACTAGATAAACTAACTATGGTTTGCAGCCTTTTCTTCAAGTCTTGTTCAAACTCAATATTTGCGACCGGTTTTTCAATCCCAATAGACCACTTTTCAGCTTGCTTGTTCAGACCAGATACTTTTACTTCGCCACCTAACTCAACCATAAAGTTGAAAATGCCTTCATTTGTAAGCAGTTCAGCTATTTCATCAACCGTATAACCCTGCGCGATAGCGTTAAAATTGAGATTTACCTCAGCTACAGATTTTCTGGGATGGGTTTCCTTAGTTAGCGAAATTTTATCTAGCCCCATAACAGACTTTAATGCGGGAAGATTTTTTTCATCTAGGGTTTTGTCTAAATTTTCCCCGAAACCGTAATAGGCAAGCAGTGGGCCAACTGTTGGATCAAAGTAACCACTTGTTTGCTCAAACATCTCTTTTGAAACCATAAGAACTTGATTCAAATGAGCATCTTGAGCATCTTCAAGAGTCAGTGTATTGGCATTCCAACGTGAAATATAAGAATCAGCTCTGTAGGTAGACATAGAGACATCAATTACCTCAATCAAGCTATCAATTTTACCCTGAATAGCATCAGGAATGTCTGTTTCTATGGTAATATGGTAAGAAGTACCCTGTGCTGGTCCGTTTACTTTATAATAATCATAAGCCCTGGTTTCAGAGCCAGATTTATTGGAACAACCAATGAGCAGGGTAGTTGACGTTAGCAGTACTAGTAGATTTGTCTTAAACATGAAATTATTTTGCATTATTAATTCTCTTCTCTTTAAAAAAACGTTTAAGCAGCCACTCACATTCTGCCTCCATAACACCGTGAATAACCTCTATGTTATGGTTGAGTAACTGATTCTGAGCAATATTAAATATAGAGCCACATCCACCTGCTTTAACGTCCATTGCCCCAAAAACGATGGTATCAATCTTGCTCCAAACAAAGGCACCAGCACACATCATGCATGGTTCAAGTGTTACATAAAGCGTGCAACCACTTAAGTATTTTTCCTCTGTGGTGTTACATGCTGCAGTTAGAGCAATCATTTCAGCATGAGCCGTCGGATCTTTGAGTTGCTCTACTTGATTATAACCTGTTCCAATAATTCGCCCATTCTTGACTATTACAGCACCAACTGGGACCTCCTTATTTTCAAAGGCTTTTTCTGCCTGATAAAAGGCACGCTGCATGAAATATGCGTGATTAGTATAGCTATCTAAGATATTTTCGCTAGCCATAGGCTAATAATAAATGAGGTTTAGTATTTTCTTGCTTATTAATAACCCAATTTAAGGCAAATGGATCGCAAAAGGCACATAGATTATATAGATTCTGTAATTAGAACCATTCCAGATTTCCCAAAACCAGGTATTCAATTTAAAGATATTACAACGCTATTAGCAGATGCAAAAGCTCTTGAGTTCACCCATGATTTACTGAAAGAGGCCATTCCATTAGATTTAGGAATTAGCAAAATTGTGGGTCTAGAGTCAAGAGGTTTTTTGTTCGGAACCATGCTAGCTAAGGATTTGGGAATTGGTTTTGTGCCAGTACGAAAGCCAGGTAAACTACCCTTTAAGACCTATAATGAAACCTACGAATTAGAGTATGGCTCAAATGTATTGGAAATTCATACCGATGCTATTAAACCTGGCGAAAAGGTGGTAATTCACGACGATTTAATGGCTACAGGTGGTTCAGCATTAGCTGCAAAACGCTTAGTCGAAAAATGTGGCGGAGAAGTAGTTCATTACAGTTTCATTATTGAACTTGCATTTTTAAAGGGAAGAAAAGCTCTTGATAGCAGCAACATTTCGACCATTCTCTCTGTTGATTAGCGAATAATTGGATATTGTTCCCAATCTGAAAAATCGAAATGCCACCACTCTGAATCTAAGGCAGTAAAACCCTGCTTTTCCATAGCATTGCGTAAAATGGAGCGGTTTTCTATCTGCTCTTGAGTTAATTCCATATAACTTTGCGCCGCCTCTTCTCCAAAGTAATCATAGTCTGTAGGCATGTTTAAATATGTGCCATTAGCATAAGCTAAACTTAAATCTATGGCAGCACCACGGTTGTGTCTAGAGCCACTTTTAGGATCGGCTACAAAGGTAGGATTAGGATAGATTTCCCAGAATTTCTCTTGAACTGCAATGGGTCTATAACCATCGAAGAGAACTAAGACTAATCCGCTTTTTCGTAAGTCAGTAGCCACCTTTTGAAGTGCAATCGCGGCGTTGGCTACTAAATAAACGGTAGCCGAGTCGTAAACCACTTGTTTGGTAAAGTTGTTGGTTGTGGCGTAACGAACATCTAAAATAGCGTCAGGAATCAATTTTTCTACATCCAAAAATTGATTATTTACACTAGTAGCAACCGCTTCATTAGCTTGATCTGCCTTTGTTGTTTTACCACTACACGAAATTAGCACAGTGCATAAAAGTAAACCTAAGAGTAGCTGTTTTTGGAAACTGTAAGACATTATTTTAATAAGGTTATTTTCACTGTTTCTCTGAAAAAACCTTCTGTATTTCGAAAGCTCATTTGGGCTATATACAGTCCGTTTGGCATAGAAGCCATCGTAAGTGGTCTGATGTAAGATCCTGCTTGCAGACGGCCATAAGAGGCGCTCATAACCTGTTGACCAAGCATATTATAGATAGTTAGATCAACATTGGTAGCTGAAGCTAGTTCAATTTGAAAATTTGTTGTAGGATTAAAAGGATTCGGGTAAACAGCCTGTAATTTAGTGGTCTTTGGCAAGGTGTTATCTTCAGCCAAAGAGGTATTTTGAACCCTTGTGAAGCGAATACCATCGGCTACTACAAACCTCCCGCTTTCACCTGTATTCGCACGAATAATAACCGAGTCTGTTGGCGAGAAATTATAGGTTCCTAATGTATTCCAAACCCCACCATTGTTTACCTGATTTACTCGAACAACACTTTCTCCATCTTGATGAAAAATATGATAAGGTGCAGCTGTGGATCTATTTGAGGAAGGAACCCACCAGCCCTCAACCGTATATCTACCAGGCGTTAGCGTATTAAGAGGGTAGCGGAAATAGGCATCACCAGAAGTTGGTTGAGTTGGATGTAGTAATGAACGAGTTTCTCCCCAAAATCCACTATTTGCGGTAGCAAACCAAACACTATCTGCCGGAAAACCCGCGCCATTCTCAGTATCAATAATAATATTCTCTGATGTTGGCGGCGTTGTATTTAATGAGTCATTAGGTAGAAGCGCCAATACGCTAACCACTGATGCTGAGCCAAGAGGACGGTTTACAAGTTCCCCGTTGAAAATCATTTGAGTTGAACTGCCGCCATCAAGATTAATGGCTTCTACACAGCCTAATGAAATTAACTCATCGGCCATTTCTATCAAACTCATACCGAAAGATGTACTTTGGCGACCATCTACAACAAACAAAATTACCGTTCCATCTTCCATAATACCAAGTGCTGTGCGTGGATCTTTATTGCTTAAACCAACACCTGATCCCCAAAATACTTCTTCATCATAAGTGATGGATCTAGTGCTATTTTTAACGAGCACCGGACCACCACCAAGTGCATGCTTTATATCTGAGAAAACTCGTGCATTTGCATGATTTTTAGTGACATTTATAGGCGTTGTGGCGTTATTAGCATAATCTAGTGGGGCATCAAATTTGTAGAAGTCATCAATCGTATCTCCGAAATGATATACATACTCTATACTAGCTGAACCTGTTGTATCCCACGAAACCGCTGAGCGAATTATAGGGAGACTTACAGAACGATTAAGAGCCGTTACATTTTTAGCTAGTACGTTGCGGTCATTTACGACGGTTGATACCGAACTACTACCACCAAAAAAACCACCGTTAATGGCGAATATAGCACCACTTTCTCTCGATACAGTTCTAACGGGCTGTGCACCTTTTGCCATTATAGGCACAAGTGTATGAGTAGGGTGATTTTTAGGAATAGATACATACCAAGCTTTTATGGCTTGTCCGCTTTTCTGTGTACCGGCATACAAGCTGATTGAATCTGGAATTTGTTCGTCATTAACTTTTTCCCAATTCATTATCTGGGCATCAAGTTGTTGTGTGAACAAAAAGGACAGTATTATAATACTTAACAGTAGTGTTCTCATAATGGCCAGGGTAGTAGCAGAGTTTTTAAATTTATTTAATAAGTTAATATAGCAGAAGACCACTAAATAAGGAAAAATTGATTTAAGCTTGTTTAGGTATTCTCTTATTCATCACTATGAACCAAACAGGTGGGAATAATGCCATTAGCATGGAACCAGGATAACCCAATGGCAGCTGTGGAGACTCTTTATGATGCTCAAGAGTTTGATATTTTTTTGTTGCCTTATAGTGATGGTCTGAATGTCGTGTTAACTCATACAATAGAATTCGACCTACTTCATAATTGGCATTCCACGAGTGCCAAGGCTGTACTTTTTCCCATCGATCTGCACTTAATTGTTTACGCATCAGTCCGTAATGTTCAATATAGTTTATAGTCTCTAAAAGAAGTACACCGACAGCAGCAATACAGAATATAAAAAACGTGATGGAAAATGAATTGGTAATTAAAAATATGCTACACAAATATACAAATTGAAATAATTGATAGATGAGCATTTCATTTTTTGTGGAAAGGAAGGGAATACCTTTTTTGGTTAACTCATCTAACTGAATTCGCCATGCACTTATATAAGATTGAACAACAGAACGCATCCAGAATACATAAATAAGCTCGTTATACCTAGCTGTAGCTGGATCTTTTGGCGTTGACACATAACGGTGGTGTCCCTTATTATGCTCAATAAAAAAGTGCATATAAAAGTTAGGTAGCAATAAGATTTTTGCCAAAAGTTGATCAAATTTATTATTTCTATGTCCTAATTCATGGGCAACATTAATGCCATTTGCGCCTAATACAATACCACAGCTTAAAATCCACCCAACTAGGGTAGTTGTAGTGTAATCTGTTCTATTTACTGTATAAATAAACATACCAATTATTGCATAAATAATGATAATATTTATATAAAGTAAGTAGTCGAATAAAGTACTATTGTTTCGTCTATTTTTGTCTTCAACTTCATAAGGTTGTTCATTTTTAGGCAGCATTATTTCAATAAATGGGACTATACCAAAAATTAAAATGACTGTGGTATAAGCCAAAATTGAGCTACTTAGCAGACTAAAAACGGCCGAAAGTGGAATTATATATGCGGTAACATACTTTAGGTCTTTGTACATAGATATATAATTGGTATTGATTTCATTTAAGATATAAAGGCTATAATGGAAGTCAATAAAGTACAAAAAAAAAGCCACCCTGTTTCAAGAGGGCAGCCTTCCTTCATTTAAGGGAGAAAGTAAATGATAACTTTAAAGTACGAAAAGCTATATAATAAACCTAAGTTATAGGTCGCCAAAATCGTCGAAATTATCTTGGTCCATGTCTTGGTCAAATGAACCAACTACATAACTTTCAATTTCTGTTTCTTGTGGCGCATTTTGAACAGATTTAGATTCAGTCCAGTTATTAATCCAGTTAATTGGATTAGTAACTTTCCCAAAAATGGGTTCTAATTTTACTGCTTTCATTCGCTTATTTGTTAACCACTTCATATAGAGCTTTAATATCTCTGCATTTAGACCTAACATAGAACCATCTTTGAATAAATAGTCTGCCCAATCCATTTCTTCTTTGGTGGCATCCTCAAACATTTTAATAACGGTAGGCTCACATTCTTTAACTATATGTTGAAATCCCTCACTTGGTTCACTAATCCATAAATTAATGATTTGTTGAGTGAAAGAAAGATGAAGATTTTCATCTCTATTAATTAAAGAAATAATTTTAGCATTGCCTTCCATTTTCTTGTTCTCTGCAAAACAATAAGAACAAGCAAAACTCACGTAAAAACGAATTCCTTCCAAGATATTAATCGACATCATTGTCAGATAAAGCGCCTTTTTTTGATCATCAAGGCTATCTGTTTTGCAAAGCCCGTCAATTAGGTTGTCATAGTACTTGGTAACAGAAGTAGTTCTTTTAATAATTTCTGGATCATTTAAGATGTTATCGAATATTTCAGACGGATTTGGGTAAACGTTTTTTATTACATAGGTATAGCTGTAACTATGCAGCACTTCCATAGCTTCCCACCAAGCACAAAAAGCTTCCATTTCTGGATTAGACAAATGCTCAGTTAAGTGATGAATTCCTCTTCCCTGAATAGAATCTAATAATATTTGATAACCTAAATTCTTGGTAAATATAAATCTCTGATGGTCTGTTAAGGACTCAAAATCACTTCGTTCTTTAGCACTTAAATTAATTTCTTCTGGTCTCCAGAAATAACCAAGCTGCTTTTTCCAAAGATTAAATAGTTTTTCGTATCTAAATTTATCGTAGCGCTGTAAGTTTAGATCCTTACCAAAGAACATAGGTTCTTTGGTGAAGTCTATTGTATTATCTAAGTTAATTATTGCCATTGTTCTCTAAGTCAAATTAATTTAATACAGTATAGTGGGTTTGTTTATTCGTTAACACAACAAGTCTTTCATTAGTGCCAACTAATTGCTAAAACTTGATATTTCTGTATTTATATCGCACATGCTCCGCCAGCACAGGCTTCGTCTTCTTGAAGTATTCCTAAATTTTTCTCAAAATCATCGGTTTTGGCATCATAAGTATTAGCGTAATAAAGCATTTTGCCACCAGTTTGGTAGAAATACAGTAAATCTTTAGCTACTTCAGACAATGATATACTACCAGTTGCGTTTTTATTGATGTTGTAGTAATGATTGGCACTTATTCCTTGATCAATATACTTTTGAATTACAGCTTGAATATTGGTCATACTCTTATTGTTCTTCATCTCAAAAGCCATGGTATATTTATTCTTTAAGCGATTAATCTCTGGGACAACCATTTTAAGAATTCCTTGCTTAGATTTTTTTGAAGTAACCAAAGCACGCACAGGCTCAATACCGTTTGTAGAGTTGGTTACAACTGATGAGCTTTCGCAAGGCATTATGGCTGTTAACGTTGAATTACGCATACCATATTTCAAAATATCGGCTCTAAGCGCTTCCCAATCTAAGGTATATTCACGTTCTACTAATTTATCTACCGTTTTTGCATAGGTGTCAATTGGTAAAATTCCTTGAGCGTATTTGGTTCTGTGGAACCATTCGCATGGACCAATTTCTTTCGCCAATTTTACAGAAGCACTGATGCAGTAATATTGGATATGTTCAAATAATTCGTCGACCAACTTTAGTGCTGCAGGATCCTCATAAGAAACACCGTTTTTTGCTAGGTAGTACGCTAGGTTTGTCACACCAATTCCCAAAGAACGGCGTTTTAGCATCTTTCTAGCCGCTTGAACTGGATAATCTTGATGCTCTATCACAAAATCTAGTGAGCGTACAATATTTTCACAAATCCCTTCTAATTCACTTAGATCGTGAACTTTTCCAACATTTACCGCTGATAGTACACATAAAGCAATTTCACCTTCTTGATCATCGCCATCATCAATGTGATTTAGCGGGGAAGTAGGAAGTGTAATCTCTGTACACAGATTGGACATAGAAATTTTGTCGGTAAATGAGCTATGATCGTTAGCATTGTCAATATTCATCACATACATACGACCTGTACCAATTCGCTCTTGGCAGAAGTGGTTGAACAAATCGCGTGCTTTCATGGTTTTTTTTGTGATGTTTGGATCGCTTTCGTATTTCAAATAGAGCGCTTCAAACTTATCGTTATCAATGCCAAAGGCATCCATCATGTCTTGCGTATCATGAGGCGAGAAAAGCGTAATATCTTCGTTTGATACAAAACGGCGATAGAATAAACGGCAAAACTGAATTCCGTAATCTAGCTTACGAACACGGTTATCATCGGTGCCTTTGTTATTCTTAAGCACCATGACTTCACGAATTTCTTTGTGCCAAAACGGGAAATAAACCGTAGCAGAACCACCACGTACACCATTTTGCGTACAGCTTTTGACTGTGCTCTCAAACATTTTTAAGTAGGGTATAACGCCGGTGTGAACGACTTCACCATTGCGAATGCGATCTCCTAAAGCACGAATACGCCCAAAGTTAAGCCCAATACCGGCTCTCTTAGCAGTATAATAACCAACTGCTGTGTTTGAGTTAAAAATTGACTCAAGGCTATCTCCAACATCAATTAGCGTACAAGAAGAGTATTGTCTGTTTGGCGTACGAACGCCACACATCATTGGGGTAGGAAGCGAGATTTTGTGCAGAGAAATATCATTGTAGAAAGAACGGACATGCTTTATACGCTGAGTTCCTGTCCCCGAATCAGTAAAAAGTGTAAGCGCTATACACATATACATATACTGCGGGGTTTCAAACAACTCACCAGATGAACGGTCTTTCAACAAATACTTATCAATCATTTGCTGAACGCCAGCATAAGTGAAGTTATAATCACGGTCATGGCGAACTGACTTATCTAATTTATCAATTTCTTCTTTGGTGTAATTTTCTAGCAACGTCGCATCATAAACGCCTCTTTCTACATTGCGTACTATCACATCATACATAGAAGGTAAGTTCTTGCCTGTACTGAAGATGTTTTTGCGGATGTAGTAGTTCACTAAGTTTGCAGCAACAAACTGATAATTAGGATATTGTTCTGAAATTAAATCTGCAGCAGATTGGATAATGACTTGGTGTATTTCAGAGGTGGTGATACCATCAAATACTTGTAACTGAGCATTTAATGCGACGTCAGAAACGCTTACACCAGATATATCTTCACAAGCCCAGAACAGGACTTTATGTATTTTGTCAAAATCGACTTCTTCTTTCTTGCCGTTGCGCTTTACTACGTTCATGATCGTTATACTGTTGCTTAATTGTTGGTTTGAGCAGTCTCTATTCGCTTTTTCTTCTTTTGTTTGTCATGGGAACACCACAAACACAGCTTTAATGACTTTTTAGCCTCAGATACAATGCTTCTGAAAAAGCGGTTTTTGTGGTGTTTCCAAGTTGTAATAAATCAAAGTTTCTGCTCGCGTTCAAACCTACTTACACACAATTTTTGAACAGTAATTATAAACAGCCACTTTAAATCAAATACAGCCCACTTTTGAGAAGATGTCGACACAAAAGCTGAGTTTAACCAGACTTTCTACTTACGCACAATTGTTGAGATGTGGATAACTCTACTATTGCAATAGTAATTCGTTTTTACTAAACTACTACAAACATAGTAATCCAACCAATGAAGAAAAAATCATTAACCCCACTCGGGGAAGCTGAAATGGAAATCCTGCACTTAGTTTGGGATCTTAAAGATGCCACTGTAACCGATGTTAGGACTATTCTACTCAGAGAACGTGAAGTTGCCTATACAACGGTCATGACTATCATGAAGAATTTAGCAGATAAAGGCTATCTAAGGCTTGAAAAAAGTGGACATGCCTATGTGTATAAAGCAGCAAAATCACCTAATGAAGTTAGAGGTGGTGTTCTAAAAAATATTCTCTCAAAAGTCTTTTTAGGCTCAAAAGCTGAACTTATTGAGTCGTTGGTAGACGACAAAGCATTGAATAAAAAAGAATTAGCTCAAATTGAGGCGTTAATTCTAAAAATGAAAGCTGAATAACCACTGTTATGCAAACCAAACTGATTCAAGTAATATCGCACTTATGGCTTCCAATAGTAATTTGGACGTTATTATCACTTGCTTTTTTACTTTATCAACAGCTTGTTTATAACTCTAGCAAAAGCGCAAAGAAAATTAACTCGTGGGTTAATAGTATAATTTGGCTACTGCCACTCAGTGTATTTTCCCAATTTATAATTATTAAACTTTTTGCTGCATTTGAAGGTTTTAATAGTCTGCCAACCGTCTTCGATGCAACGGTAAATTTTAGTGCTATTACTGTGGGTTCAAGTGGGAAGTCCTCAATAATTATTAATTACGCACTTTTTTGTATTACTGCACTTTGGCTTTTAGGTAGTTTATTTGGGCTGTTCGGGCTGGCTATTAGCTGGCTCAGCATAATGAAGCGTGTGAGAAATATGCACCTAATTCATTGTGAGGATTTACCATGTTATGATGAAAGAGATTTGACCTTCATTAAATTCAATGCACTAATACAAAAAACAAAAATTCGTTTGAGTGACAGCGCCGTAAGTCCTTCTGTAATAAATGCTTTTAGTCCTACAATTATTCTACCAAAGGCTTTGTTGGGAAATGATCGCCTCCTGAAAATAGCTCTTGTGCATGAACTAGTTCATATTAAGAATCGAGATTTAACCCATGCTTTAATAAATCAGCTGATAAAAATCTTCTTTTGGATGCATCCAATTATTCATTTTTATGCAAAATGGGCATCGAAAACCCGAGAGCAGCAGTGTGATATTGAAGTCATTAGCAACGGTTTTATCAATAAAGCAGAATATGCTACGGCATTAGTAGAAGTATCAACCTATTACGCTCCATTGAGTTTGGTGTGTATGGCGGAAAAGACCTCACATCTGAAAGCGAGAATTCAAGAATTAATCTCAATGAACCCTTCAGATTTCAATAAACCTACAAGTACTCAGCAGGGGTTATTATCGTTTTCTTTTATTTCGATAATTGCGTCATTGGTTCTTTTAAACCCCAAAAATGAGGTTATCAATACTAATATCTCTTCGAATGCCAACGAAGTGCCTATGTATCAAGGTGATTTTTCAGCATTAATTGAAGGTGATATAACTGCTATATTTACTAATATTACTTACCCAGATGAAGCACGGGAAAATGGTATTCAAGGAAGGGTGGAAGTTCAATTTGTTGTTAACGAAAAAGGTAGAGCTGTGGACATTCAAATTATCAAAGGAATAGGTTATGGCTGTGATGAAGCTGCAATAGAAACAATTAAATCAACTGTGTTCAAACCATTAACGGTTGAGGGAACTGCAACTCAAACTCGTGTCAAACTACCTATTGTCTTTAAACTTCAAAAATAGAGCAAAAGCCTAATGCTTAGCATTAAATAAATTTTTTTACCTAAAATTACTATCTAGATAGTAATAAAACCTAACCAAACCAGCCAAATCATGAATACTTATCTATCAACAATACTAATTGCAAGTTGCATATTTTTTAACGCTTGTAGCTCAGAAAATCCAATGTCGAACGATGCTATTACCAAAGCAAGCTTAGAAGAGCAATGGGAAAATATTAGCGCAGATCTGAAACATGAATATAATCAGCAAGATGTAACAACAATTAAAAGCGTAGATGGTATCCCCCAAATAGTAGGCGGGATGATGGCAATAGCCAAAAAAATCAAATATTCCGAAGAAGCGATAGCTAATAATATTGAAGGAAGAGTAGAGGTTGAGTTTATCGTAAATGAACAAGGCGATGTCATAGACGCTTCAATAATACGAGGAATTGGTTATGGCTGCGACGAATCTGCACTTTTGGCGGTAACTAGTACCAAGTTTGTGGCTCCAATTATAGATGGTAGTCCGAATATGGTTAAAATGAGAATACCAATTGTGTTTAAACTACAAAAATAATTATTCAAGTATAATTGTAGTGCGGTGATAAACGTAGGTCAGTACCATATTACTGACCTACGCTTAAATTAAATCTCAATATGCTCTAACATGTGCGTAGTCATTTTTGCTAGGTCAAATTCGGGTTTCCAGCCCCAATCGCTTGTTGCAACAGAGTCGTCTATACTAGCTGGCCAAGAATCAGCAATTCCCTGCCTAAAATCAGGTTCATAATCAACGCTAAACGCTGGTTTATGTACTTTTATGGCATTAGCCACATCGGCAGGACATAAGCTCATAGCCGACACATTGTAAGCGCTATGTATTTTCACTTTATCCTGCGGTGCTTCCATCAGCGCTAATGTCGCCCGAATTGCATCTGGCATGTACATCATGGGCAGGTATGTGTCTTCTTTTAAAAAACATGTGTAATTCAAGTCCGCTTTCGCTTTGAAATATATATCCACAGCATAGTCTGTTGTTCCACCACCAGGTTGTGTTTTATAGCTAATAATGCCCGGATATCTAAGACTTCTAATGTCCATTCCTTTGGTTTTCCAGTAATATTCTACCCAACGTTCGCCCGCTTGCTTTGAAATACCGTAAGCAGTATTAGGATCCATTACAGTATGTTGTGGCGTGTTTTGTCGGGGCGTGTTTGGACCAAAGACCGCGATAGAACTGGGCCAAAAAATCTTTTTAATGCCTTTATTGTAGGCTACTTCAACCACATTATGCAATCCTTCCATATTTAATCGCCAGGCAAAAAGTGGGTTAGATTCTGCTTTAGCAGATAGAATGGCTGCCATCTGATAAATCTGGGTAATCTTATATTTATCTATGAGTAAGCCAAGCTTTTCTTTATCCAACGCATTTAAATGCTCGTACCTAACTGGTATATCTTGCAAATTTCTGGGTTCTACAATATCACTGGCTATTACATTATCGGTGCCATAAACCTTGGCGAGTTCATGGAGAAGCTCAGAACCAATTTGGCCCAAAGCTCCTATAATAAGGACTCTTTCTGTTGACATTAATGAGTGACTATGACGATTATTAACTTCAATTGTTGGGAGTCTTTAATGTAAACAGTATTTTTCTTCCATTCTAGCTTTTAACTATAAAAAAACGCTTTTTTGTTATGTATGAAACGTTGAAACCTGTTCTTGAAAATGAAATAGAAGCCATCAAAAATGATGGACTTTTCAAAAAAGAACGAATTATCACTACACCGCAAGGCACAACCATCAAAACTCAGCAGGGAAGTGAGGTTCTTAACTTTTGTGCAAACAACTACTTAGGCCTTAGCTCTCACCCAGATGTTATTTACGCTGCAAAAAATGCACTTGAAAGCCATGGCTTTGGTTTGTCGTCTGTGCGCTTTATTTGTGGAACACAAGACATTCATAAAACCCTTGAGCACAAAATCAGTGAGTTTTTAGGTCAAGAAGACACCATTTTGTATGCGGCTGCTTTCGACGCTAACGCAGGCTTATTTGAGCCGTTGTTAGGGGCTGAAGATGCCATCATTTCTGATCAATTAAATCATGCATCAATCATAGATGGTGTGCGCCTTTGTAAAGCTGAGCGCCACAGATACCTGCATAATGATATGCAAGATCTAGAAAAAAAGCTCCAAGAAACCCAGCATTGTCGCCATAGAATGATTGTCACAGATGGCGTTTTCTCAATGGATGGTACTATCGCTCAACTTGATAAAATTTGTGACTTAGCAGATAAATACAAAGCTTTAGTGATGATTGATGAATGCCATGCAAGTGGTTTTGTTGGTAAAACGGGAAGAGGCACTCATGAGCATTGCAACGTTATGGGTCGTGTAGATATAATAACTGGTACGCTTGGCAAAGCTTTGGGCGGTGCAAGTGGTGGATTTACTTCCGCAAAAAAAGAAATAATTGAGATTCTACGCCAGCGTTCTAGGCCGTATTTATTCTCAAATACATTGGCTCCAAGCATTGTAGGTGCATCTATCGCTGTATTTGATTTGTTATCAGAAAGTACTTCACTCAGAGATCAACTAGAAGAAAATACACTGTATTTCAGAAAAGGAATTCAAGAAGCGGGCTTTGATATTAAGCCAGGAACACACGCTATTGTGCCTGTCATGTTATATGACGCGCCACTAGCACAAACTTTTGCAGACAAACTACTGGAAGAAGGCGTTTACGTTATCGGATTTTTCTTCCCAGTTGTTCCTAAAGGTCAAGCTAGAATTCGTGTTCAACTTTCTGCCGCTCATACCAAAGAGCAATTAAATAAAACCATACAAGCCTTTACAAAAGTGGGCAAAGAACTAGGGATTATTTAACACCAAAACCAATTAAGAACTGTTTTGAACAACCTATATGTCCTTTTTTGCGCTAGTAGCAATACATTAGAATTACGTCAATATATTGAATCGATTTGCGATGGGCATTCATTTATTGAACAGCCCGTATTTGATGGAGAACTTGCTTTTAATGCCGCTGTGAAATACAGTGCAAATCTAAAGTGTGCGTCACTCGCTATGGCCACTGAAGTAGTCGAAAGGGTGGAAGTTGGCTCTTTTTCCCAGCAAATAGATACTTTTATAGTTGAAAAGCCAAAGAATTTAGCGGCAAAAATTGAGCAGCTATTCTTTGATATGGATTCAACGCTAATTGATATGGAAGTTATAGTTGCTCTTGCTGAATTCGCCGGTTCTTCAAAAGAAGTCTCCGATATTACAGAGCGAGCAATGAACGGAGAGCTGAACTTTGCTGAGAGTTTGATTCACCGTGTGGCAACCTTAAAAGGCATACCAAAATCTGTAATAGAGCAAGTTAAATCCTATTTGCCTTTAAACACAGGTGCTGAACTCCTTGCAGAATTCATGCAAAAAAATGCAATCAAGGGATACATTTTATCAGGTGGATTTTCTTATTTCACAAACGTACTAGTTAAGAAACTTAATTTTGTTGACTCTAAGGCCAATGCATTAGTGATATCTGAAGAAGGGACGTTGACAGGAGAGCTGGAAGGTGAAATAGTAGATGCGCAAACCAAAGCTGATTATGTTTTAGTAAAAACTAGTACAAACTCTGCGCTTCACATGGTGGTTGGTGATGGCGCAAATGACCTAAAGATGATGGAAACAACGCCCTATTCTGTGGCCTACAAAGCTAAACCTATAGTAAATAAACAAGCACGTTTTGCTATTAAGAATACGGGTTTAGATGCAATAATCTACTTATTAAAGCTTATAAATAGCAATTGAGCGATTAAAGCTCGTTAATCTCTAATCTATTGTTGGTATTGACGAGTTCTAGAATGCGGTCGTTAGTCTCTAGTTTAAGCTCAAAATTTGGGCTAGCAACCACGGGTTTATTGAACAACTCACTGGCTTTGGCAAAATCCATTAGATGAATGTATGCTGTACTAGAACCCATAGCACACTCATTTTCATTGTTATGCATAAATGAGATGATTTCTCCAGTTTTCTCTAATAAATCAGATACTGGTTCAACCAACCGTACTGGAAAGATCAGGCTATCAATATTTAGTAGATGACGCGTACCAAAAGGGGCCTGCGTTGGATTGTATATCTCTGGAAAGGCATGTAACTCGATTTCATTTCCGTTGTGATCGGTTAAGCCAAATGCCTGGACACTTCGCTTTCCATTAAAACTAGAAATACATCGATCCTTAACCTCAGGGGTACGAGCCCCATACCAATTCTTGGCTTCTCGCACCTTATTTCCAGGAAGTTGAATACTAAAAGCAAGAAAACCAGAGACCAGTTCTGCCTTTTGTTTTAAACGTAGAATGGAATGACCAACCTTCATAGTTAATTCATTCTCCTCTTGATGATGAAGGCTTAAGCCAAAATAATCTCTATAAAAGGGAAAAGAGGCTTCTAGCGATTCACAATAAATGGAGAGTTCTTTGATTTTCATGCTTTTGTCTTGCTAAAAATTAATTTATCTAGTGGTGGCAGAACTTATTAAATCTCCGAATAAAACGGCATTAATAAATAAACGATTTGTTCCCCACCAATAGGCACGGAAGTTTGGGTTATCTACAAAGCAAATTACCTTACCAGATCCTTTGCTGTAAACATTAATGGCCGCTGAATTATCAATACGCGCGCTATTCTCTTCTGAAACATAGCCGGCCAATAAAGAATTGTCAGTATAACGTAGCGGACTGCCGAATTTATTATCATGTAATTCGTACACATCATTATGATTACGGAAAATAGCTATTTCGTCTCTTTTGAAGCCATACCCAATTGGATGAGTTACATCTAACTTTGCCTTGAAAATAGTTCCCCCAGTAACTTGAGCACCACGATATAAGCTATTAGTATTGTAAGCAGGGAAATCAGGAACGGGTACTTCTTCTGAGCTAACTGACTTTAGCGATGCTAGCTTAGCCGAGTTTAACCAAGATAAGGCACGTTTTGTAGCCACAATGGTTCCACCAGCTATAACAAAGTTATTCAAGGCCTCTTGAACCGCTTCATCTCTACTGTAGCCACCATTAACCATAATAATAGTTTGGTAGGTAGATAAATCAGCTCTTGTTAAGTCGCTGCCTTGTAGTAAAGTAATACCATGATGAAGTTTTTGATCAAATAGATGCCAAACTTCCCCAGCTTCATAAGATGATACGCCTTCACCAACCACTAAAGCTATGTTTTTATGATTGTACTGCTCAAAAGATCGGCTACCTAAATCTATACCTGAACTTGTTAGCCCTGTTTTTGCCTCATAAATATTGACATTGGTATTAGCTATAGCGGCTTCAAGTTTCTTTAGGAATAATGCTTTTTCCATATTCTGTGAAGCAAAGGGAATGAAAATCGAACCCTCATCAAAATTCATGACCCCATCAGAAGTCTCTAAATCGAACGGAGAACTTGCTACTTTCATAATTAGGTCTTCTCCTTGAAGATCTAAAAGAACTTGAGCCGCTTCAAATTCGTCCCAAGAGAATACAAAACCAACCGGCACATTGTTGTTCGTTCGGTATATTTTACCTCCAACTTTTGCAAGCACACCAACATCATTTCCAACCTTAAGTTGCTTGAACATTTTCTTGTCAAGTGTTTCAACCGGGATATTATAGGCGTGTTGTAAACTCCAAGCAGAAACGTCATAAAAAGTGCTGTCAGTGAAGGTGGTTCTTTCTTCAAAAGCTACTTTCAACAAACGTGGATGATTTTCTGATAGTAGTGCCGCGTAGGACTTTCCTGCCTCAAATAGCTGACCGTTTACTTCAATAGATTGCTCAATGGTTTTTATTTTTATGCCATGACGTTTTAAAACATCAATTAAAGCTAGGGTTCTTGATTGATCTGCAGCATCTCCAATTACATACGCTTGGACGTCAGATTCTTTAGCTTCTTTGGCCATCATTTTATAAAAATCACGGAAGTAGCTAAGAATCTCCGTTCTATTTTCAACACTTCCTTTTAGCGTAGAAAAGCTCGTCAAAACCTGATTGCGTACAGTAAACGGGAAAGACATAAGTCCATTTTCTGTGTCTCTTATATGCCCGCGAGAGCTTCCCTGCTCAAATAGAATGCCTATACCGCCAAAGATATCTGGGTAGGTAGAGCCTTTTCCGTAGTAGAAGTCGTCGAAACTTTCTTTAGTGTAGTAAAGTGAGCCAATTTCATCTAATTGCTTTGCATGATAATTCCCAAGAATTCCCGTCAATAGTTGATTTTTTTCAGGCGTAAGCGGGTGCGTTCGAGAAGGAATTCCTGGCATAAAGAAAAAGCTAGAGTTAGAGCCCATTTCATGGTGATCGGTTAACACATTTGGCAACCAATGCTGGAAACGCTCAATACGACCTTTTGACTCAGGGTGCTGCTGTAGTAACCAATCTCTATTTAAATCAAACCAATAATGGTTAGTTCTTCCACCAGGCCAGTTTTCACTCAACTCAAAGGTATTTGGATCGGAGACATCCTGAATAGAACGGAAGGAATTAACATGTGCCGCAAAACGAGTAGCTCCATCAGGATTGATAATTGGGTCCATTAAGACTATGGCGTCGTTAAGCATTGCAAGTGTTTCTGCACTGTTTGAAGCGGCTAAATAGTACGCAAATAACACAGAAGCATTGGTTCCACTAGGCTCATTTCCATGAACAGAATAGCCCATCCAGACAATTACTGGCTGTTCTTCAATAGCAATTGAAGCACTCTTATCAGGATCTGCTAGATCTAAATGAGTTTTTCTGATTTCTTCTATTTTAGATAAATTCGAAGGCGTTGAGATAGTTGCCTGAATCAAAGGTCTATCTTCATAACTATATGCGTAAGTAGTGACTTCAAAGCGGTTGCTTTCAGCGGCAAGTAATCTTATATAGCCTACAACTTGTGCTGGGGTTAAATGCCATTGACCAACGTTATACCCGAAATATTCTTCAGGCGTAGTTATAGCCTCATTAAAGACCTCATCCGGTAAATAATAGGTAAGTGGTACCTTTGTTTGTTGGGCTTGCAAAGTTGCAATGGAAATAACAAAAATGGGTAGCAACATTATTGTGCGTAAGAACAGCTTCATATCAATAGTTGGGTTGTGTTACTTAAGGATTGGTGTAAGATTATAAAACAATTTTTGGGTCGTTGCACCTCTTAGTGCAAAGAATTCAGTTGGGTGACAGAATTCGTCTCTGTAAATAATTAATATGAAGAAAAACAACGAGCTATATGAAATCATTCTACATTGCTGGTATCAAGTACCAAGACAGCCTAAGCTACATTAATGTACTTAAACCAACCGATTTATTACTGATTCTTCCAGAATCTACTAACCCTACAGATAATCTAGCATTAGCCGTTTTTTATAAATCGGTGAAGATAGGCTACGTTCCTAGAGACATTGCTATTGAGTTTTATAACCATTTAAATGTGTCTGGTTGCATGAATGCTAGAATTATTGGTTTTTTCCCAGATCGGCCTTTATGGAAAAGATTCAAAATTCAACCAATAATCAAAGCTTTTTACAACTAGGCAGCACCCTCAAGATTTGCTATCTTTGCCATCTGATGAGTTAAAATCAAGCCCTTTTTTTGGAGATTACAATTGAGCAAAGTGGAAATGGAAATTCTTGGATTATCATCAAGTCCAAGTAGTGGCGGCGCTTATGCGCTTATTTTAAATGAAATTAACGGTTCCAGAAGACTACCAATAATCATTGGTACTTACGAGGCGCAAGCTATCGCTCTTGAGCTAGAGCATATAAAGCCTCCTAGGCCAATGACTCATGACCTATTGGTTCAGCTCGTTCGTTCAATGGATGCTGTTGTAGAGTCTATATACGTTAATGCGTTGTCTGAAGGCACTTTTTATGCCCAAATTGTGCTGGCTGATAGAGGCGTTGAACGCATCCAAGACGCAAGACCAAGCGACGCAATTGCTGTGGCTGTTCGCTTTGGCTGCCCAATTTATGTAGACGATAAAGTTTTGGAAGAGGCAGGCATAATTGCTGAATCATCTGACACAGAAACAGTTTCAACTACTAGCAATAAAGATGTTCCAGTAGAGAACTTAGCTGCTAAAGAAGACCCACTTACAACCCAAGCGCTTAAAGCCATGAATGAGATTGAGGAACTTGAAAAAAGCCTCAACAAAGCTATCTCTGATGAAGACTATGAAAAAGCCGCTCAACTACGCGACCAACTGAACCGATTAAAAAGCTAATGTTTAAAACCCAAGCAATTTCTTTTAATGAAATGGGATTTTCTGAACTTTGGCAAGATTATCTTAAGTGGTCGCCCAAAGTTCACCCTTTTTTCGAATATCAGCCTCATAATGATGCCCATTTAGCTGCAAAAGCTGCCTTAGTAACAGCAAATTTTGCTGCAGATAGAAAGGATTTAGTTGAAGCCATAAAAGGCTACTGCCAACGTATTGGCTTAAAAAAAAATGCGTTAAAATCGGTTGATAGACTAGCAGATGAGTCCTCACTCACCATAACCACCGGTCAACAACTTGGCTTGTTAGGTGGACCAGCATTTACCTTATATAAAGCCTTAACATGTGTTTTACTAGCTAAAAGAGCTTCCCAAAAACTTAATGTAGATGTAATACCCGTTTTTTGGATTGCTGACGAAGATCACGATTTTGAAGAAATTAGGAAAGTGCTCACTGTTAGCGATGCCACTATTCACAATTTTGAAATTAAGCCTGATAGAAGTGCAAAAACCGTAGCAGATGTATCCATAGGGGAAGAAATAGAACAGCTATTCGAGCAGCTTCAAAAAGTACACGTAGATGATAGTCATGGCAAAGAAGTTCTTTCTCAATTAAAGCAGTTTTATGCTAAAGGTGATACCCATTTGCAGGCTTTCGGCAAACAAATGGGGTGGATGCTAGCTGAATTGGGAATGGTGCTAGTGGGCTCCAACGACAAAGCTATTAAAGAACTATTAAAGGCACCCTTAGCAAAAGCAATCACTCAAAGAGCCTCAATTAAAGCCGCTTTAGCTGCTAAGACCAACGAACTATCGCTTATTGAGTATCCTCAGCAGGTTCAAATAGGGGATAGCTTACTTTTTCAAATAGATGATCATACTGGTAGAAGTAAATTAGATTATCTACCATCAGAAAATCTTTGGAAAGACGAATTTACTAGCAGTTATTCAACAGAGCAGCTATTAGCGAAAGTAGATTTAAAACCAGAGACCTTTTCTCCCAATGTTTTCTTGAGACCCGTTTTACAAGATGAATTACTGCCAAATATTGGCTACGTGTCTGGTCCAGGTGAGCTCAACTACTATGCACAAACAAAAGAGCTGTATCCCATTTTTGGTTTAACTATGCCAATTATATACCCAAGGCTTAGCTGCACAATCATTAAAAGTCATCTAAACAGAAAGGTGCAACAGCTAGGTTGGCCACTACATTTATTCAAGCAAAGAGAAGAGAAGCAGGCTAAACGCTTGGTTGAGCAGCAGCACAGCGCACTCTCTGAAGTTGATTTTACTGCTGTAGAGAAACATATTATTGAAGAAATAAGCGAACTTAGAGCTAAAGTTTTATCTGAAGTTCCTGGTCAAACTAAGGTTTACGATAGGATTGAAAATATATTGAATAAAGAGTTTAAACGACTGTATGACAAGTATATAAGCGAACTTAAAAACACTAATTTTATTAGTTTAAATAGAATGAAAGCAGTGTCTAATGCCATTTTTCCAAACCAACAACTCCAAGAAAGAACACTCTCTTTGGTTAGTTTACTAATAGAGTATGGAGATAAATTTCCTAGACATTTACTCGCACATTTTGAATCTATTGAGCCGTTTGGCAGTCATTTATTTATTGAAATTGAACAACCAAGCACACATTAATAGGTTGTAGTGGATATTCAACAATTAAAAAAAGAACTTCGAGATACTCTCAAAAAACAACGTCAAGAGCTATCAACAATACAATTACAGGCTATTTCTGAAAAAATAACTCAAAGGCTCACAGCACTATCAGCCTTTGGAAACGCAATGCATATAAACTGTTTTGTTGGCGATTCAACACGAAATGAAATTAACACTATCCCTCTTATCAGCTCTATACTTCAATTGGGAAAGGTAGCTTCTGTGCCAATTATGAAGGACAATTATCAGTTAAGTTTTGGACAAATTTTTAGCATTGACGATTTAGTCAAAAATAAATGGGATATTTTTGAGCCCAAAGTTGAATGTATACCGCAAGTTGAACCTGATTTGATTATTGTACCAATGCTAGCTGCAGACGTCCAAAAAAATAGATTGGGATATGGCGCAGGTTATTATGACCGATTATTATCAAGGTTTGATTCATGTATTAGCATTGGAATAGTTGCTCAAAGCTTTATTTTTAAGAAACTACCTACCGATTTTTACGATATACCTATGGATAAAATATTGACTGAATCATCCACGATAGAATGACAACAAGCAACAAGACATATAATACCTCTTCAAAAGACAAAGCGCATTTTGCCGAATTTGATGATCAAGTTCTGCAAAAAACCTTCGAAGAGTTCTACACAGACAATCAAGAAGACACTAAAACAAGTATTTGGAATTTCTCGACAATAGCTGGTTTAGGCGTTGTTGGTGTTTCCCTTCTTTTTGTATTCCAAGCTGTTTTAACAATGGTATTTGGCACAGAACCCTTTGGCATTGTCGATCCTGAGTTCATGGGCGTATTGCCTATTATTAGTGGTATTACCGCTACAATAATAGGTTTAGGCTGGTTTAGAAGAAATAAAGGTAAAAAGAAACTGAGTAGAGCACAGAAAAAAGCACTAAAAAACGCCCAACAAGCAGGCGTGAATGCGTCTTATCAACAAGCTAATTTTCAGTCCAACCCATTTAGTTCTTCCCAGCAAAAGGCTTCTTCAGATCCAAGCTCATCAGAAACAAGAAACTACCCAAATTTTAATAGAGGCGTAGGAACCAATTCTTCTAGCTACGAGCGTTACGCTATTTCAAAAAATAACAGATTATTCAAATCTAGACGCGATAAAGACAGATTATTCAAATCTAGACGCGATAAAGTGGTTAGTGGCGTATTAGGTGGAATAGCAAAATATATAGGCATAAAGCCAGGTATTTTAAGGCTTCTTTTTGTCTTTACCTTTTTTATGTCGGGTGGGTTCCCACTATTACTCGCCTACATTATACTTTCATTTGTGCTGCCTAAAGAGCCAATAATTTTACTAGACGACTAACAAATGCCTTTACTTTCATTTGAGGGGATAGATGGCTCTGGAAAGAGTACACAAATTGATCTTCTGTGCAATTGGTTTGCAAAAAACGACACACCTTATTTGGTTTTTAGAGAACCAGGTGGAACATCCTTGTCAGAGTCAATCCGATCATTACTGTTAGATACAAATCAGCAAATTAATCCGGTAGCTGAGCTATTGCTCTTTTCTGCTGCTAGAGCACAATTAATTACCGAAAAAATTGAGCCTGCCTTAAAAGAGGGTAAATGGATTATCCTTGATAGATTCTTTGATTCAACTACGGCCTATCAAGGTTACGGTAGAGCTGTATTGCCACTTGAGCAAATTCATCAGTTAAATGCATTAGCAACAAATAATCTAGTTCCTGACCTCACCATATATTTAGACATAGACTACTCTGTATCCATTGATAGAAGAAAAAATGCTGAAAATGATAGAATGGAATCTGGTGGAAAAGCTTTCTATGAAAAAATAATTCAAGGTTATCGCACAATTGCTAATAGTGAGCCTAGAGTGAGACATTTAGATGCCAGTAAAGAAACTGATATTATTCACAAAGACATTACTCAACTTATAATTGAGAAATTTTCGGTCAAGTGGGTTTAAAGAGCGTTTTTTGTTCTTCTTATAAACCATTCTGTGGCTAGCAGTAAAACTAAGAGTACAAACCACCAATACGATTTAGCCACTTCAAAGGTTTCTATACGCTCTGAAAAACTAATTTGATCTAATCCCTGATTAGCAATTATATTTTCGAATTGCCTTAAATGCTCATAAAGTGAGTCTGCATAGCCTAAATTCTCTCCATTTGTAGAGGATGTCCAGTCAGAAAGAACTTT